>Ga0075779_143_pt1 | contig 5916 bp, 11 predicted proteins | sample RifGroC1_FD_67872 | JGI IMG/M metagenome (GOLD analysis project Ga0075779, IMG submission 67872) | Microgenomates bacterium GW2011_GWC1_44_10 | reverse complement strand
TGCATTTTTCGTGGCACTAGTAGCAAAAAGAAAACAAGGACAAAGTACACAACAGCTTATAAGTGAGTTCAAAAAGCTAACTTATGAAGATCAGGGACTCGATAGAGTCAGGGCGGTTGGTATGTCTGGATTCCTCAAACCATCCAAAGTAAAGAATATCAAGATGACCGAGTTACGCAAAGCTTCCGCTCGTATTCGCAGACGGAACAAGCGTAATGCTGGTATAACTAAATGAGTTATGCTGTATTCAAAGATAAGATCCGATTTAACCACTGCCCAAAAGGCGGGGGATTCTCATTTGGTGGGAGTTTTGAAGCTAATAGCTTCAGAACTATCGTATGCTCAAGTAGATTCTAAAGGAGCCATGCCTAACGGCAGGCAGGGAGAACTGCCTGATGAAGAGGTGGTACGAGTGTTAATGAAAGAAGCCAAGAAACGTAAAGACTCGATTGAGATTTATACCAAAGTCGGTTCGCCCGAGAGGGCTGAGGAAGAAGGGTTTGAGCTGAGTGTGATTGAAGGATACTTGCCTCAAATGATGAGTGAAGAGGAGGTGTCTGAGGAAATAAGTAAAATAGCCTTAGAAACTGGTTTAACGGGGGGAAAACTAATGGGGGCGGTCATGAGGAAGTTGCGAGGTAGAGTGGAGGGTTCGGTAGTTCAAAAAGTGGTAAACGAGAAATTTCCCGGATAGAAGTATTGTGGAGTTGGTATAATTCACCTGTTCAGTTCTTTCATAATTTAAGTAAACAAGGAGTATACGATGGCTGTAAGAGTGTTTTATGATCCAAAAAAGAATTTATTTCGGCCTTTTCATCTGGTTTGTAATAAATGCAAATGTACTATAGAAGTGAGTGAATTTCGGGATATTTTTTCTAGGTACGAACATTGTTCAGATAGATTGGGGAAGAGGTTTCTTTATGTTTATTGTCCAGCTCCATGCCGTGAAATGGTTGTTATTCCTCCAGGGGTACCAAGTAGACGGCAATTCCATAAGTTTGATAAGTATGTTGTAGAAAATTATAAAGTGCTATTTGGATAATGCAAAAGGAGTCATGAAATGCAAATTCCGAAGATTGGAAAGAAGTCTGTTTGGTTTATTCTTGGTATAGTTGGGTTAATTGTTTTTGTCTGCATCCTGTTTTTGGTATTTCGAAATTCATCTAAAAAAACAGCAGTGGCAAATTCTTTGTCGACTCCCGTCATGTTAGCAACCCCAATTTTGTCACCGGCGGCGACACCGACGCCAGCACTACCTGGAAATATTTGGGTAGTGATGCAGATAGAGGAAAACGCTATTTATGCGAATGGCTTCTACTACGACGTAGCCACATTTTTCAATCTAGATCAGCCTTCACTCACGGTTCGGGCGCAGTGTATGAATCCAGGTTGGCCATCCCCAGAAATTGGCCATCACTTTACCTTAATTTATGCGTCAGTACTGGTTCCGATTGAAGGGGTGGAGAGCACGATTCAGCGGTTTTTGATCCTAGATGACGGTCTCTAACGAGGCCGTTTTTTGTGGCGGATCCAGAGGGGATGGATTGCCACAGTCGCCCGAGGCGACTTCGCAATGACGATGGAGTAAAATGTCATCATGTTGAAACTGGATTTGAGTATTAGTGCGGACAGCCGATATAGTTTTGACCGCAAGAGAGTCAAGGCGGCCTTGTCGAAGGTCTTGTCCGAGCAAGGAGTGGACGGCAAGGTCTTAATATCTTTTAGCGTGGTAGGAGAGAGAAAAATCCGAGAGCTGGAACAGAAATACTTTAACCGAGATGAGGTAACCGATGTTTTATCCTTTCCCTTAGATGAAGCCATGCCTGCCGGCAGGCAGGGTGAGGAGATGCCGGCTGACTTTGACGGTCTAAATCTGGGTGATATTGTGGTCTGCTATCCTCAAGCTAAGCGACAAGCAATGCAGTGGAATAGGCTGGTAGACGAAGAAATTGAGTTTTTGGCTTGTCACGGACTACTTCATCTTTTAGGAATTCATCACGACTGAGATTTTTGCTGGTAGAATAGGGGAGTATTTTGTTCCTTAATACATAGAGGAGGTTGCTTTGGATAATAATATTCAGGTAAATTATGGCAATTGCGGTGAAGTGGCAAAGGAATTGGTTTCAAGATTGAGAGGGAGGAGTTTTTCGATAGAGTACTTCGAGTCAAATATTTATCCCGAACCTCCACCCAAACGAATTCCCGGATTGAGGCTCTACGATGAAGATCCAATCCCCGGTTTTGATGCCTCATTGGGCTATCATCTGGAGGCTGATATTTTAACAATTCTGGTCTCTCCCAAACGAAAACTTGAGTGGAATTTGAATATCGAAGAAGTCTCGGTGACCTTTTGTGAGAACGGTCGAATCATGATTGAGAAGACCTTGTTGAATGCGGTTTTTTACATAATGGTACTTAGTTTTGATGATGCGAAATCCTGAAGAGAGTCGGTGAAAACAATTATCGTTACTAAGGAAAACTGTGAAGCGGTAGCTGGGGAGTTGGTGGAAAAGCTCTTCAATAAACCATTGAGGGTCGTATCCTTTTTCCGTGGAAAGGGTTTTAGTGGTGAGCCAAAGGCGATTCCTGCTGTGCTTAAACTTTTGTCCGGTTTTACCTTCGAGAATGGCCGACTAGCGATTCCTCTAAAACCAATTCGTCGAATTACTTGGGATTTGAATAAAGAAAAAGTCTCGATTACTTATCTTGACGAAGGTTTGATAATAATCGAGCGTGATTTGGGTTCTGAAAAAAAGATTTTTCGCGTAATCGTTGAATCGTAGTTATTCCCCCGTTAATAGCGGGGGATTTTAATATCTGATGCGGGTTTTATTCGGTTGGCTTATATTATAATAATGTGAAAATTAATTTAGGCACACGGATTATGGAAAGAGGGGATGCAACGGGAAAAGTTATGGTAATGAGCAAGTTTTTTCCAGTTGACATAGCCTGTGAAAAGCCATAAGGTGTTAATGTGAGTTTTTACCAGACATACAGACCCAAAAAAATAGCCGATCTGGATCTAGAGTCTGTGCGAGATGTCTTGCTATCAACGCTATCTTCCGGAAAAATTTCTCACGCGTATTTGTTCGTCGGCCCCAGAGGGTCGGGAAAAACCAGTACAGCGAGGATTCTAGCCCAGATTGTCAACTGCGAAAAGAATCAAGATAAAACGGAGACACTTGGCGAACCATGCGGGGACTGTGATGCTTGTCGGATGATCGGTAGTGGAAGCAGTGTTGACGTCATTGAAATTGATGCCGCCAGTAATGGCTTGGTTGACGATATTCGAGATCTTCGGGACAAGGTGAGATTGTCACCGGTTCAGCTCAAAAAGAAAATCTACATTATCGACGAGGTGCATATGGTGTCGACGGCAGGATTTAATGCCTTACTGAAGACACTCGAAGAGCCACCGGCTCACGCTTTGTTTATCCTGTGTACCACAGAGTCTCAAAAAGTACCGGAAACCATTGCCAGTAGATGTGCCAGGGTAAATTTTTCCAAAGCAACGGTGGACGAAGTAATCTGCTCGTTACTAAAAGCGGTAAATGGAGAGAAGTTGGATGTCAATAGCGAAGTGCTCCGGCAGATCGCTGAAGCAACCGATGGCAGTTTTCGTGAAGGGCACAAGATGCTGGAACAGCTTTCTTCATTTGGTAATAAAATTGATGAGGGAGTTCTGACAAAGGTGTTGGGGGTGGTCAGCAAACTTTCGGTGAAAAAATTACTGGAAGCGGTTTCTGTTTTGGATACTGATGAAGTGATTAAAATATTCGAGAATATGGAGAAGACAGGGGTGAAAGCGGCAATTTTGGTTTCCTCTCTTTTGTTAGAGGCAAAATTGATTATGGAGACAGAGATTAGAGCAGGAGAAAACCCGGAGTTGTATTTAAAAATAATTGACGGGTTGATTTTGGCTGCCGATAGAATAAAGATTTCACCACTACCGTTACTGCCAATTGAGATTGCACTCTTGACTGTGGCTCTTGGTGATAAGGAAGGCGGAAGCCATCCAAAAGCGGAGACGCTCTCCACGACAGGTAAACATGTCCAGGAAGGAAATATACAAAAAGATTCAATGGTTATGTTGAGTTCGGAAACTCTTATAAAAAGGCAAGAAACTGAAGATGTGAGTATGAAAACTGTTCAAGATAATTCAAATGAGTTAGTTAATCTTGAGAGTGTAAAGACTAGATGGACAAGTTTTTTGGATTCAATGGCGGAAAGCAACGGATCTCTTGGTGGTATGCTTCGACTAGTTTCGCCGGTGGATGTACAAGGTAAGTCTCTAACGATTTCTGTGACCTCTAGATTTCAGCAGGATATGTTGGAGAGAGAAGTAAAGAGAAAGCTGATAGAAGAACAAATGGCCAAAGTCTGGGGACCAATGACCTTTAAATGTATCTTGGTGGACAAGGTGGTGAGAACTGATCCGATCCAGGAAGATGAAAATTTGACCATACCCAAAGAAGATGTAGTTGCCGGGGGTACAGTTTTGTCTGCAGCCGAAAAAATATTTGGAAATTAGATTGCTTCAGCTCGATTATGAGATTCGCAATGACGATTAATTGTCATCCTCGCGAAGTGGGCTGAAAGTCCCGATCTGCTGAGGGAGATCCAGAAAATTCTGGATTGCTTTGGTTCGGTGTACCGAATCGCGCAATGACGGCGTGAGCTGGTATACAATAGGTTTGTTACAAGTTAATTTTAAAGATTATGTTTAACGGAATAAAACAGTTTGGCTCTCAGGGGGCGGCACTAGCTAAATTAGCCTTGTTGCAGAGGAAAATTGCCGGTCATAAGACAGAGATTGAAGAGGGGGGTGTCAAGGCGGTGGTGACTGGAGACGGTAAGCTCAAGGAGTTGTTTATTGGAGGCGAAAACATGAATACAGCGGTAAAGGTAATCAATGAAGCCATCACCAAAGCCCAGAAATATGCGGCTGAGGAGATGAAAGACTCGATGGGAGATCTCTCCAAAGTGCTAGGTAACTTGCCAAAGGGGGTCTAACTCATGCGTAGCATTCGTCCGGTTCAGAAAGTAATTGATGCATTTGAGGCGTTGCCTGGTATTGGGCCAAAGTCGGCGGCTAGATTGGCTTATTATCTTCTGAATGTGCCACAGGAGAAGCTATCCAAGTTTGCTCAGGCTCTGGAAAACCTTAAGAAGGATACCAAACTTTGTGCTCTATGTTTTAACGTTGGTGAGGAAGAGTTTTGTCCTGTTTGCCAGGATGAGACTAGAGATAAAAGCTTGGTGTGCGTAGTGGAGACCTCTCTCGACCTACTAGCCTTTGAGCGGGCAGATGGCTTCAAAGGCGTTTATCATGTACTGGGGGGCTCGGTAAACCCTCTGGCCGGTATAGGTCCGAACGATCTGCGCATTCCTCAGCTAATGGCAAGACTAAAAGCGGGGGAGATCAAAGAACTAATTCTAGCCACAAATCCAAATATGGAAGGAGAGGCAACCGCGATGTACATCATTGAAAGAATGAAAGAAACTGGGTTGAGAGAGGCTATCAAGGTGACCAGAATCGGACGAGGACTACCAACCGGTGCGGATATTGAGTATGCTGACGGGCAGACGTTGACAAGAGCTTTAGAAGGCAGGGGCGAGATGATATGATATCTTTTGTAAGCCAAAGATCTTTTAAAAAGGAGAGTGCTGAATGAGTGATGAGATTCATGAGAAGTCGTCCAATGAGAGCGTTGGTCAATTTTTTTCTTGGATGTACAAAAAAGCCGTTAATGAGAATCGGCCAATTTCAGGGATGGTGGGTGGGGTTGTCTACCAATTAACACCAGATCCTTATAGTAAACCTGTTGCGTTTTCTGTAACTTGATGCACAATAGAGGGTATGAATATCTCAACTGCCCTGAGATCAAACCGATCCCATTTAGCAATGACAGGATT
>Ga0075779_138_pt1 | contig 6944 bp, 11 predicted proteins | sample RifGroC1_FD_67872 | JGI IMG/M metagenome (GOLD analysis project Ga0075779, IMG submission 67872) | Microgenomates bacterium GW2011_GWC1_44_10 | reverse complement strand
GTAAAATCCAAACAAACCGGAGTAGGTTTCACCGTCGCCGTCCCTGCCCGTCCGGCAGGCGGGCCAACCAACCCAGTTCTGGTCACTCAACCCATATCCTTCAATTTCTGGCTGGTGGAAACAAAATGACGTACCCATCATTGGCGCAATGACGATCTAATGTACAATGTAAAATATGAAATCTAAAATATCCTCCGGTTTTACCCTAGCCGAAATACTCATTGTCGTTACTATTCTGGTCGTCCTGGGGCTTACTATCCTGGTCGGCATCAATCCCATGATGCAATTTTTCAAAGGTTACGATACCCGCCGCAAATCCGACCTATACAAAATCAAAACTGCCTTCGAGGCCTATTACGCCGACCACGATTGTTATCCTTCTATCGACATCCTCAATAGCTGCGGCAGCAACGCTCTGGAGCCATATTTAGCTACCATCCCCTGCGATCCCAACTCTCTCCAGCCCTACACTTATTACACCGGACCAAATGAAAGTGCTATCTGTCCCCAAAAAATCGCAGTCTACGCCGTTCTAGTCAACAAATTAGATCCCCAAGGCGACGAGCTTCAATTCTGTCCGGACACAATTGTTTCCATCTCTGGCGACATGAATTATTTAGAAACAGTTTCGGGGTGTAGTAATAGAAATTACTGTCGTGACTGGTATGGCTGCAAAAGTGGTGCTTGTGTTTTAGTGGCCAGTGATGAATTCCCATCTTGTTCACCATCTACTAACTGTGATAATAGATGCGGAGCGCCCAATAACCAAACTCCGGAAGAGTTCTGTTCCCAAAAATCGAGCCGCGGAACTTACTCTAATGAATGTAAGACAATTTAAAAATTAGTTCTGCCAACCCCTGCCCGTTTCCGCCTGATATCGGCAGAATTTCTATCTTCTTTTTCTTAAAATATTTCTGAATTTCTTTTACTTTTTCTTCACTCACCAAATCGATTTTACTAAGGACCACTATCTCTTCCTTCTTTTCAATCTCGCCGCCATAGTTCAGAAGTTCTTTTCTTATTTTTTGATATTTTTGGAAGGCTTCTTCGACATCTTCCCCTGCGGGTACCAAATGAATCAACACTTTTGCTCTTTCTATATGTTTCAAAAATTTTATTCCCAAGCCCTTTCCCTCGCTCGCACCTTCAATCAAACCGGGAAAGTCTGCAATCACCAAACGGTTTTCTCCGTTCTTCATCACACCCAGATTCGGTTCCAAAGTCGTAAATTCATAGTCAGCTATTTTTGGCCTAGCATTTGATAGTACAGATAACAAAGTCGACTTCCCCGCATTAGGTAGTCCCACTAAACCAATATCCGCCAACAGTTTTAGAGATAACTCCGCTTGAAAACCCTGACCCACCTGTCCTTGTTCAGCCAACAGCGGAGTCGTCTCTCTGGCACTCATGAAGTGTACATTTCCCCGGCCCCCAGATCCTCCTTTGGCGATGAGTAACTTCATTCCCGGTTTATCAAAGTCAATCACCACTTCCCCCTTGTCAAAGGGGAACTCAGGGGGATTTCCCTCCGGCACTTTTTTCAGGATCAGTCGGCCCATCAGCTCTCGAGGCATCCCTTTTACCGCAATATTCTCCACCTCTATCTTTCCAGTGCTCAGTGGCTTCAGTGTCACGATCGTTCCTAGTGGTACTTTAATTATTAAATCTTCTCCTTTAGCTCCAGACATTTTTTTCCCGGTACCCTTATCACCATCGGTCGCCTCAAACTTTTGTTGATGGGCAAAATCATCCAGTGTATTGCGATTTGGATCAGTTTCGATATAGACGCTGCCTCCCTTACCACCGTCACCACCATCCGGACCACCTTTGGGAATAAACTTTTCTCGACGAAAACTGATGGCACCGTTACCGCCATTTCCCGCTCGTATCAATAGTTTTGCTTGATCCACCATGCCTATATTCTACCTTACTTCAGCTGGGACAGCGGATTAGCATTCCCCTTGTCCGATCGAATCTCGAAATGTAGATGTGTCCCCGTTGACCTTCCCGTACTCCCCATCATTCCCAGCTTGTCACCCCTCTTTACAGTCTGTCCAACTACCACCGAGAAGGAAGACATGTGAGCGTACAACGTCTTGATTCCATTTCCGTGGTCAATCACTACTCTATTTCCATAACCCGTATTATCGAGCCAGCTTGCTACCAGCACCTTTCCCGAATCCGCGGCCAGAATTGTCCCTCCACCACGATTGGCGATATCAATCCCTTTATGCCACGACTTAAATCCTTGCGATATACTTCCTGCCGCCGGCCAGATCCAGTTCCCGGTCGCCGAAACCGCACCGGCGTTGGGTGTCAGCAAACCAGCCAAGTTAGATCTAGGAGAAAGTATCGGTTCATCCGGCATTTCTCCATCAGGCACAATTAATTTCTGCCCAATAGCAATTGCAAAGGTCTCGTCATTGGTAAATTCATTAAAAGGAAAATCAACCACTGCCTGTGCCGACACGTTGTATTTTTTGGCAATGGAATAAATCGTCTCCCCACTCTTCACGGTGTGGACCACCCCCGTCACTGGCGGAATTTTCAAAATCGAGCCTAGTTTCAATTTTTTCTCATTCAGCTCTTTATTCAGCCATTTAATTGAGTCCGTATCCACTCCAAATTTTTTGGCGATAGAAGCCAAAGTATCCCCATTTTCTACCGTATAGTCCAGAATATCCGCTCTAGGTTTGTCGGATACCTGAGTCAGAGGATCCATCTCAATTTGAGAATCGGTCGACAAACCCAGAATCCTAGCCGTTTCTGCCGAACCACTACTTTCTTGGGCAAAAGCAAACTTATTTCCCAGCCCCAAAGACATCACCGCTTGAGTTTGAGAATCGTTGACGACGATAGACGGACCGAGAGTCACCGAAAGTACCATCACGGTCACCATCACCGAGTTTACTATTAGCTGGGCATGTTTTCCCCTCTGCTGATACAACTTACCTACCAGGATTGATTTCACCGACTCAAAAGCCGAAAATCTCGGCTTCAGATGATGAGCCACAAAATACGACAACAGGATCCTCAAATATTTGAAAAAATCTCCCACCCATTCAGTGATAAAAATCTTTAGGCTACTCATCGTTAGTGCAGAATCTATTCTACCACCCTCACCTCACGATTTCCCCGTAGGGGCGGACCCCCGCGTCCGCCCGTCTCCCATCACCACCGTCATTGCGAGTTAAGCAACCTGCCTGCCGTAGGTCGAAGATATCGTGTATTTCACGATCAGGTCTCACTCCACCGTCTTTCCCTTGAATATCAGCGAGTACGGCGTCTTCGCCGTCAGTCTGTACCCCTTCTCCATCAGAAACCCCACCACCCCTACCCCTTCCTGTTTCCCCCTTGTCAAAAGGGGATCAAGGGGGATTTTATTCGTAGGGGCAGGCCCCCGTGCCTGCCCGTCAAAATGTAATCTCATTAATTTATTATCCAAATCAAACTCCAGATCCTCGCAAATGATCATTCTCGGTCTGTATTTTTTCCAATCATTCGACTTTAGTACCTCCAGATCCATTCCCTCCACATCCACCGAAAGCAAGTCGATCTGTTGCCCCTTTGGCAAATATTTAGCAAATATCTTTTTTAATGGCAGTATCGGCACCATTCTCTTCCCAATTAGTTTCCTTCCTACTTCTTGGTTTTTTCTGGCCTGCTCCGGAGAAAAAGTATTCGCCGCCCCCTCCTCAAACTCAAAGTACTCCATCATCCCCGCCTTCAAGGAGTCTCCTTGTAGGCCCTTTTCTCCGTGACACGGTGACACCTGCCTGCCGGCAGACATGGCTGTGACACTTTCCTCAGCTCCCACCCCCACATTCAAAAACACATCCCTCGGCCTGGCTATCCGATACAGTTCTTTCATCTTCGGATTCGGATCCACACAAATTCCTCTCCATCCTTTTTTATAAAACAAATATGTATTCGAAAACAATTTTGGGTGATACGCCCCCACATCCACATAAAAACCCTTGTCTTGTGACACTGTGGCACTGTGACACCGTGGCACCCTCTCCGCCAACTCCCCCCACGCAATCAAATCCTCCCCACTCTGGGCATACGACCGCTTCCCCAGCCAGTCATAAAGTGGACTCAAATACAACAAATCTCTAATTTTCTCAATAAACTTCATCATGGTTTCCAATTCTAAGTAGTATAGCCTCATTGTTTCTAATTCGAAATATAATTCGTACTTTCATAGTTACAGAAACAGAATGGACCCCTTCAACAATCAATTTATGTAGTCTCAAAGAAGGGTGTCTAGGATTTTCGCCCAATAAACTCAAGGTTTTAATCACCCTCTTTAGAAGAATATTATCTTTTTTAGAAAGATTTTCAAGATCCTCATCAAACTGAGTACTTGGAGTTATCCTCATTTCATATGGCAGTTTATATACTCCTCAATTTCTTTTGCCGATTTCAAAACCACAGCTTTGCCTTCTTTGATATCCCTTTCAGAATCATCAATCATTTTTTGGTATCGTCTCTCAAGTAACTCTCTTACAGAAGTTCGTACCAAGTCACTAAAGGAAGCATAATATCCATCGTTGATAAACATTTGAGCCTCTTTCTTTAGTTCTGAAGGAAACGATACATTTATTGTACTAATCATGTATGAATATTACCATTATTTATACATTTGTCAATATCTCCTCCTCCCCTGTCAAGGGGAGGATCCAGGTAGGGTTTCTTGACAAAAGGCGCACTATAAGATATAATCCAGCCTAATTCTACCTTAACTTTCGATATCCCTAAAGGAGCCCCCATGAAACCTTCTCTAATCGTTTTTTTGCTCGTTATTCTTTCTCTGGCCCTCTCCGCCTGTGCCTCCTCAGGCATAGACGACGTCGATCCGTTCATTAACCCCTCCACCGTCACTCCAAAGTACGGTGAGGGCGGATATAAGCTCGAAATCCTGCCCATCAGCTTTGAAGAAATCCCGTACGATCTCTCGGATTCGTATGTCGCGTACTACGCGATGTACGAGATCAACCCCACCGAACAAATGACCTTCACGAGAATCTTCGTGGGGTCCAATTTTGAGGGAAAACCGAACGTCCACTATTTCAAAGTAATCCCTGTCCAGGTGGAGACCGGTCCGGTGACGGCATTCGATGAGAACGCCCGCGAGGCCATGCTCGAATTATGCCTCGCGATTTCCAAATAGTTCTTTCTCTCTGTCAAAACCTTCCGCTCCTGCGGAGGGTTTTTATTTACACCTTCACCCTACCGTACCACCCGTAGGGGCAGGCCCCTGCGCCTGCCCGAAAACTCACCCCAAGAGAACAATCTCACTTATAATTACTTTGTGAAGCGTTTTCTATTCTTATTTCTATCTATCTTCTTTTCCACCCTTATTATTCTTCTCATTCCCTTCGTCCGGGTCATTTACCCCTTCCTCCCCTTCACCAACTACCTCCTGGGAATAGACAAACCCACTTCATATCTTGTTCTGCTTGGTAACGACACCGAGATGCGTGCCAACGGAGGCTTTGCCGGCTCTTACTCCAAGATCACCCTCTCCACCAAACGTCTTGAGTTCTTGAATCCTCAAGTTCTTGAGTTCTCTCCTGAAATTACATTTCAGGACATCTACGTTCCCAATGGTCAATTAGGTGGCCACGTCACCCCACCCACACCCATCCAGCAAGCTTTTGGCCACGGCACTTGGGAACTCGCCAACGCCGACTGGGAACCTGATTTCCCCACAGCGGCACAGAACATCCGCTGGTTTTTGGAAAAAGGCAAAGAAATCAATCCCGACATCCTCGCCATCGTCAATCTTTCCACCATCAAACAGGTTCTCAATCAAATAGGCAGTTTCCCTGTGCCTGAATACGATGCCACGCTCACTCCAGACAATCTCTATCTCTTCCTTCAAGGTAAAACAGAGGTTGGCTTTTTCCCGGGTTCAACTCAAAAGAGAGACACTCTCACTGCCGTCGGACAAGCCTTAATCAAGAAGGCCAAGAGTCTTCCGTTGTCAAAAAAGATCCAGATTGCACACATTTTATATACGGACCTAATAAATCAAAATATCATGATCCACTCATCTAATCAAACGTTTCAATCCTTCATGGAACAAAAAAAGCTCGCAGGGGTTTTGTCTCCAGAGGCTGTCGACACTTACTCTCTCATCGAAACCAATCTGGGGGCCAACAAAGCCAACCAGTTCGTTAACCGTCAAACCACCCATGTCATTTCTTTCGTCGCCCCCCCCTCGTCATTGCGAGTTTCGTACTCGAACCGTGGCAATCTCACTCCACCAATTGACTCAATGGATTCCACGATTATCCACCACCAAGTCACCGTCCACTTCACCAACTCCTCCCCGGCAGCCAACCCCAACCCTCCCATTCATTACGGAGGCAACTACATCACCTATCTTCGCTTCTACCTCCCTCTTGAGGCCAAGAACATCTTCCTTACCCGTGACCCCCTCTCTCTTCCACCCCTCCCCGACACCATCCTCTCCACCCCTTCCGCCGTCATTGCGAGCGATAGCGCGGCAATCCAGACAAACTACGGCCTCACCGAGATCGGCTTCTGGCAAACCACCCCCGCCGGAGGCGAAAGCACCATCTCCCTCTCCTACAATCTCCCCCTCCCCGACTCCCGTCATTGCGAATCTGGCAACCTGCCTGCCGTAGGTCGAAGATATCGTGTATTTCACGATCAGGTCTCACTCCACCAAGACTCCCGTTGTGGCTACTCTCTCGCCATCCTCAAACAACACGGTCTCCTCTCTTCCCCCCAAAGCATCAATCTTTTCGGCCAAACGTATACCACCGACCTCAGGCACAGCTTCCGTTATCCCTAATCCTCTCCCTGTATCCCTAGAGACCGTTGAATAATTAACCTCCTGTTAGTACCTTCTTCTGTTTTGTTTGTTTTTGATTATGGTTTAGTTACTTTGTTTCTTTGTGCCTGTTTTGTTT
>Ga0075779_136_pt1 | contig 7751 bp, 5 predicted proteins | sample RifGroC1_FD_67872 | JGI IMG/M metagenome (GOLD analysis project Ga0075779, IMG submission 67872) | Microgenomates bacterium GW2011_GWC1_44_10 | reverse complement strand
GGAACAAGATGTGGAATAAAATCTTTTATCAAGTTTTATAGCGATTTATAGTATTATTGAAGTAGTGATCTCTTTTTCTTCATCCATATTGTGGATAACTAGTGCTGTAATTGCGTTACTGGGATTTTTCTCCAATATTGATGGCGCTATGGCAGTGGGTGGTTGCCCTGGTACGGAAACATGTCAGGGAACTGGTTCCATTAGTTTAATCTTGGGTTGCGAGGCAGGAGATGGTGTTTGCGTAGTTCCCAGAAGACAGAACTTTGAATATTCCTGTGATGGTGATTGTAAATACGGGCCTTTTACACAATGGGAGTGTAGAGGTAGTGATTATCCCACATGTGACATCAGAACCTCGTCCGTATTTCTTGACTGCTGCTCTGGGGGAGGTGGTAGTAATTACGACGCACCCAAATGTACCGACCCTGGCTATCCCGGGGGTGTCCTCACGTGCGAAGGAACAGCTACGAATACCTGCGTTCAATACAAGGCACAATGTGATTGGGTATTTCCTTCATATAGAACCCCAAGTTGTGGAGGCGATGAAACCAAGTTCACCTGTCAAACCAACTGTGGCTGCTGTGCTACCGGTGAAGGATTTTCCTGTGATGGATCCACCTACAATCATACCTACACCGTTTATGGTTGGGAGTATAACAATAGAGGTGAGATGGTTCCTGCCCAGGATCCTCTGTACTGTGCCACCATAAATGATGTTTATGACTCCAGCTTGCCATTTCGGTATGCACGGCCCAATAGTGATTGTATCTACGATAGTAATGACGAAATAGTTTCGTGTGTACACACCAGCGTTTGTAAGACTTGTGGCTGTAGTCCCATTTGTACCGACGCAGCCCCTGACGCACCCGTGATCTCAACGCCGACCAACGGTCAACAGCTCAGAGTAGGTACACTTGCGACCATAAATTGGCCTGATATAGGGAGCTGGGGCATGGATTGCACCAACCCCAGTAACCACTACGAAATGTGCATTAAGAGTAATGAGCCTGGAATCTGTGACTACGTCGGTGACTGGGCTCTGGGTACTACCTCTCAATATAGCTGGACACCAACAGTATCAGACCCAAGTGTGTGGATATACGCCGGCTCCCACAATGGCGTGCCACCTACAGTATGGTCAAGTCCGGTAACTGTGTGTGTGGAGGATGTTTTGCCGACTGTTAATGCTTGGACGGCGTGGCCGGCGACACCTACCTATTGTGGTGATGTCACCAGAACCAGAACCTGTAGTGAAACTTGCGGCACAGACGACTGCAGCGCGTATTTTACTAGCAAAGCCGGCTGTGACGTAGCGGCAAATTGTTCCTTCGTGGACAATCGAGCCACCGGAGGGTCGATTACACAAACGGAAATAAGGTGCAACGAGTGTGGGCCGGTGGTAGTGTATGGGGCTTGTGACCCGGATACACAAACAGAACCAATTGTCTCCTGTACTGAAAATTGTGGCACCGATGATTGCGCGGCAACACCACCCTTACCCTGTTGTGTCGCTACCTATCCGGACACACCCACATTAGTTTTTCCCGCCAATGGAGCAGAAATAACTTATGGAACCAATGTCACTATGGATTGGAATGATATAGCCAGCTGGGGCTATGCTTGCCCTGCAAATGACAATCATTACAATGTCTGTGTCTCCCAGGTTTCAGGAAGCTGTACTTTGGAAAATACCCCAACAGGTCTAACCTCGTATGCAACACGTCCGGCAACTATCAAAGGAAACATTTATTGGTCGGCCACAGCGGACAACAGTGCATTTGAAAGCCAGTCGATAACCAGAAATTTCTGTGTCGAAGGATTTGATATCACCAATACTTCTTATGTCTCCGCCTGGAGCTCATGCAATTCCAGCCATCAACGGACCAGGACTTGCACCGAAAATTGTGGCACCAATAACTGCACCGGAATACCTTTAGTGGAAAACTGTATAGGAACGATCACCGGAACCCTCTTTGATGCCTCCGATCTATCCTCTTGCCCCGCTGATATTGGAACTAATCCTTCGTACACTTCTCTTAGATTTAGTAACGCCAACTTTGATCTGAATGGACCATGGCCTGCCATATCTCTACCCGTCAGCACCGACGCCAATGGTAATTACTCCGAATCTGTTTACGCCTCATCAAATGGAATCTATTCTTTTGATTATACCGATCTGATTAGCTCAGGCATAGCGGCGGGGATCAAGACCGAGTGCGGGCAGGCAGCGGCTACAGTGACCGATCAAGGTCAAACCGTTACAAAAAACACCGGTTTTTGGCGAAACTATGGGGGCTGGTGGCAAGCCAAGGGAGGCAGTGTCTATGGTGATGATGACCTTAGAAGCGAGATCCCTTCTAGCCTGCCAACTGAGATGTCTCTCATTTTACCGAACCCTACAGCGGGGAACAGACGTGGTCTCCTTAGCTATGGCGTCCCGCGGCCGACAAACATGCTGGGATCTAATCCAAACGCTAAGGTAAGCACTAGTCTATGGGAAATAGAAAGTAAATATGCCGGACAAATCTACGATTGGAGTTTTTATGACAATCGATTTAATCTTTTTACTACCACGACTTGGAGCACTGGTCAGCCCGTTAACTACACTGCGACAGATACTACTAACGGCTACAAGATCTTAGAGAGCGCCGGATCGGTGACATCTTTTAACTATAGTCCATCAGCCAATCAATTCGTCATCTTCATTATCAACGGAAACGTAAATATCACTAGCAATATCATAGTACCGAACAATGCTTTCCTGGCGATAATTGCCCATGGTACCATTACTTTCGATCCAAGCATTGCACAGGCAGGCGGGTGGTATGTGGGAACAAGCCTTGCCTTTCCCTGTCATGATATAGGTAGCAATGGTTGCGACGAAGATGATCAGCAATTCCAAGGAAAAGGTAGCTTTATTGGCTGGAATAGCGTTTCATTGGGAAGAAGTAATCAATCTCTAAATAACACACAACCATCTGAACTATTTACCTACAGCCTAGACCTTTTTCTCAACGCTCCCAAACCAATGAAATACTACACCAAACACTACAAACCCTTTATCCCCTAGGTTACACCAGTAGTCCCATGTACCAGCTCCATATTGGAGCGCCCCAGAACAAACCAATGGCAGTTCCCAGAATCAAAAATGGTCCGAACGGTAAATACTGAGACATCTTTTTCCTTTTCATGCCAATTAGTATCAGTCCGACCACGGACCCCAGAACAAACGACGAAAACATCCCTGGCAGTATCCTGGGCCAACCAAGCAGCAGCCCCAAAGAAGGAGCCAAATAAATATCTCCCAAACCAAATCCATCCACTTTCTTAATGGTCTTAGTAACTATTTGCAACATAACGAAGAGCAAGCAGACACTGACTCCAGAAGCCAAAGCCCGGAACAGATCCGTGCCATTCATTATTCCAAAGCTCGTTAGTCCTATACGGTAGGCGAGTGCTAAAGAAAATAAGGTTAGGTTCAGACCAAAAGGAATTACCATATACAACAGGTCAACCACCAAGATCGCAAACATGACGAGACCCGTTACCAGCCAAAAAACGGGCTGAATAAAGCTCCAGGGGCTTCCTACTAGTTTAAAGAAATTAAATCCCACAACAAACCACCAAACAAAGAAGACCCCCGTCAACAACTCGATTAGGGGATAGCGGATAGATATTTTTTTATGACAGAAAGCACACTTACCATTAAGCATCACAAAAGATAGCAGGGGAATGTTCATATGCCAAGGTATGATATGCCTACATTTAGGGCAGATCGACCTACCCTCGGCGATTGATTTTCCATGAGACATTCTCCAAATGACCACATTCAAAAAACTGCCCCACACAAGTCCCATGACAAATAAAAAAATAATTACCAGAATCATACAGTAATGATACATCATATCTAGCCTCGAAAAATATGTTCGTCATCGCGACCTGCCTGCCGGCAGGCAGGTCGCAATGACAAAACAAAACCCCGCCAAACGACGGGGTCTTTACTCTTACTAAATTTACCCTTCGTTATTCAAAGCATTGGAGACAATTACCCGCTGTTTTATCTGCTGCTGTACACGCAACAAGAGACACCTCCTTATTGGTTGAATTATAGACATACTTCGACGATTCATCAGCTAAATTGGACTTTCCCTCTGGAGGAAAACAAACCATCACTTTAGTGGGACTTCCTGAAGTTATATACAAGGTTGTAGCCAACCCTTCAAAGAAGGTAGTCTTAATTTCCCCATCAACTAATAAAGTACTATCTATACATGTTTTCATGACAGTATCACCAGAACCTCCCGATTTACTGACAGCCACCGCCGCCCAAGGAGAAGTCGTATCTGCTGTTCTAAGTGGAGCCACAGTAGTCAGACAATCATATGCCGCTCCGGTCATTTTGTACCAGGGCAAGTAGCCGTGAGTAGCGTAATATCTTTGTGAAGATCCAAGGAATTCGATCGCCGCACTTCTATTATTAGTATCACGAGCTTTCTTCAGCTGTTCAAACGGATCAATAGCGGCCAGAAGTCCGGCGGCCAAGATACCCAGCACACCAATGACTATTAACAACTCCATCAAGGTGAAACCTGCCTGCCGGAAGGCACGGCCTTTGTTTATTCTTTTCATTTTTTTATTTGTTAAATAATTAGTTCTTTAAGACCTTAATAAACTATGAATCATTAAAACTGACTTGTCAAGTTATAGATAGGCATAATCACGGCAATCACCAAGAAACCTACTCCAATTCCCATGATAATCATAATTAACGGCTCTATCGCCGTAGTTAAAGCCTTAATTTTTATTTCACTTTCGGATTCATAAAAGACTGCCAATTTGACCAGAACGGAATCCAGTTTTCCAGTTTCTTCTCCCACAGAAATCATTTGGGATAAAATCGGTGGGAACATTTCTAGGCGTGTTATCGACTCAGCGAGACTCACTCCTTTTTCGACAAAAACAGCCGCTTGCTTTATCCCAGCGGAATATATACGGCTCCCCAACGTATTTGACACAATATTCAATGCATCCAAAATCGGAATACCCGCAGCCAACAAGACACTAATTGTTCTGGCAAACTCAGTCAATATGATATCCTTTTTCAGCTTTCCCCAAATCGGGATTTTAAAAGTTAATTGCTCTACCATCAAACCTCCTACCTCGGTTTTAGACCAATTAGAAAAAATCACCCCCCCCACCACCAATACTATAAAAACCACATACCAATAATGAACAGCAAAATCGCTTATCCCCATCAGAATTTTTGTTGGACCGGGTAATTCCGCTCCAAAATCCTGATACATCGCTGTGAGCTTCGGCACTACAAAAACCATCATAATCGAAGCAATGGCAATCATCGCGAAAAAAATAATCGTTGGGTAGACCATCGCTCCTTTGGTCTTGCTTTTAAATTCCCGCTGCTTGTCCAGCGTATCGGCTAGTTTTCCCATCACTTGATCCAACACTCCAGCAGACTCTCCCGCTCTCACCATGGCTATGTAAACAGCAGAAAATCCTCCTTCCGAACTCTCTACTGCATCGGCCAAGGTGGAACCGCCTTCTACTTCCGCCAAAATCTTTTCTAAAATTGGTTTCATACTGGTACCTGACTGATTTTTCAATATTTTCAATGCTTCCACCAAAGGCAAGCCGGATCCAATCATGGTGGCCATTTGACGGGTAAAATTGGTGATCTCATCCGGTTTCGGTTTAGAGAATCTCCCCATCATAACTTCGATGTTTAATTGATCGGCTTCGTACAGGCCGGTAATCAATAGCCCCTTGCTTCGCAATACATTGGCAGCTTGTTTTTCATCAACCGCATCCAAAACACCGGAAGAGGGGACTCCTTCTCTGTCAGCTACTTTGTATTGAAAAGTTTTCATCACTATCTCCCTCCCAACAATTTATCTAATAGAGACGGCCGGATAGCATACTCAAGTGCTACAGATCTATCGATTATATTTTTATTCACCAGTTCAGACAAGCTGTTTTCCATGAGCTTCATGCCCAAGTTACCACTAGTCTGTATGACATTGTCAATCTGAAATGTTTTTCCTTCACGGATATTATTTCGAACAGCAGGAGTTACTACCATTATTTCGGAAGCCACCACTCGTTTGCCTCCAACGGTGGGAACAAGCCGTTGAGAAAGCACTGCTTCAAGAACCATCGATAACTGTAACACTACTTGGGCTTGTTGCTCCTCGGGAAAACTGTCTACGATTCTTTCAATTGATTGAGCTGCAGAATTCGTGTGAAGTGTGGCGAACACCAAGTGACCCGTCTCTGCTACTGTCATAGCCGCCTGCATAGTATCTGGATCGCGCATCTCCCCGATGTAAACCACATTGGGATCTTCTCTTAACACCGATTTCAAGGCATTGCTCCAGCTTTTAGTATCCCCACCAAGCTCCCTCTGGCTGATAAACGACTTCTTGTTTTCGTGCACAAATTCAATTGGGTCTTCTATGGTTACCACATGTTCTGCACGATTTGTATTTATTTCGTCAATGACCGCCGCTAAAGTGGTCGACTTGCCCGAACCGGTCGGTCCGGTCACCAGAATAAATCCTTGTTTTAGTTTGGCGAATGAGTGACAAATTTCCGGTAAACCCAGATCCGCAATCGTCGGTATCTTGTCGGGAATAAAGCGCAGGGAAATCGCCGGAGTCGCTTTCTGAAAATAAGCATTGGCTCTATATCTGGCCTTTCCCGGCACGTGGATCGAAAAATCCAGGTCGAAATCTCTAAGAAACAACTCTTTTTGGTTTTGGTTCATCACACTGCTGATCATGGCCATCAGCATTTCTGAGTCAATTACTCCTGCCGATTTATAAGATTCCAGCTTTCCTATGGTACGGAAAATCGGGGGATTGTTGGCTACCAGATGTATGTCTGAGGACCCCATTTCGGACCCAGCCAATAATATTTGTTGCATTAGTTCAGATGCTTTATCCATTTTTTTATCTATACTTGAGCCACTCTAATAACTTCTTCCAAGGTAGTAATGCCTTCAAGCACTTTTAAGTAGCCATCTTGCTTCATAATAATCATACCATCATCCATGGCTTGTTTTTCGATAGTGGCGGCATCCGCTCGCTCCAATATTGAGCGGGCTATTTTCTCTGATACTCGAAGCACCTCATAAATTCCAATTCGCCCATAATACCCGGAGTCTCCGCATTTCTCACAGCCGGAGCCTTTATAAAGCATGAAGGGAACATTGTTCTTATTGGCTTGAACATTTTTATCGGAGCTGGATTTTAGCCAACCATCCAGCATTTTTCCTAGCACTTGCTGAATATCATCAATCACTGACTGTTCAGGTGCGTAAGCTTGTTTGCAATTGTCACAGATCTTCCTTAAGACTCGTTGCCCAATTGCAGCAGTCATTGACGAAGCCAAAAGAAAGGGTTCTGCTCCCATGTCCAACAGACGGGGAAGAGCTCCGGAAGATGAATTCGTATGAACAGTCGAAAATACCAAGTGTCCGGTTAGGGACGCTTGGATCGCTAGCTGGGTAGTTTCTTCATCACGAATTTCACCCACCATAATAATATTCGGATCTTGACGAAGAAAAGAACGGAGTCCAGAAGCAAAAGTAAGACCTGCCTGCGGATTAACCTGGACCTGATTAACACCATTCATTTGATACTCCACCGGATCCTCAAGCGTCACAATATTCACTTTCGGACTATTTATCATGGTTAACAAAGAATAAAGAGTAGTCGTTTTACCTGACCCGGTAG
>Ga0075779_135_pt1 | contig 8282 bp, 8 predicted proteins | sample RifGroC1_FD_67872 | JGI IMG/M metagenome (GOLD analysis project Ga0075779, IMG submission 67872) | Microgenomates bacterium GW2011_GWC1_44_10 | reverse complement strand
TACCAGAACAAAAACGATAGCCGACTTAAAGAAAGTATGGGACTACTGGAAAACACAAAAAACGTCGTCTACAGCAACCAAGAACGTTACTTAAACTAATCTTGCATTGGAAGTGAGCGAGGCTTCTCTAAAAACATTGAATACCAAAATCTTATCCGAAAAGCAAAAGATGGAGGCGGTATTGCGAGATATTGGGGATGCCGTATTCGTCACGGATTCAGAAAAAAGAATTGTGTTGGCGAATACTGCCATGGAAAAATTATTTGGACTATCAGAAGAAGAGATGGTGGGAAAAAAAATAAAGGAAGTGATCAAGTTATCTTATGAATCCTCCGGGAAACAACCGAACGATTTGATAGATGCTGTGTTTAAAAAGAAAAAATTGGTTAGGCCACTTGAAACCTTGATAGTAAGGAAAAAGGATGGAACAAGGATCTCGGTTGACGGGGTAGCGTCACCGATAATAGACCAAAACGAAAAAATGGTGGGAACAGTATGGGTGCTGAGAGACGTGACCAAACAGCGAGAGCTGGAAAAAATAAGAGAGGACTTTATTTCTATGGCCAGTCATCAAATGAGAACTCCTCTGACGGGAATCAAATGGTTCATTGAGCTATTAAGAGGAGAAGCTACTAAAACTTCCAGCAAAAGTATCGTGAAATATATAAATAGCATAGGTGAAAGCAATCAGCGATTGATTGACTTAGTAGATGACTTGCTGGTTACCAATAAGAATGGTCGTGGGTCTGACGTAAGGAATCCGGAGAATTACTCTATCAAAAAGATTTGTCAAGGAGCGGTAGACCTACAAAGTAGATTATTTGCCGAAAAGAATATCCAATTGGATGGAATGGATCAAATTCCCGAAAAGTATGAGATGGGGGTGGACAAGATTCAGATGATTCAGGTGTTTGGAAATCTTCTGAATAATGCCGGTAGATACTCTCCAATCGGATCAAAAATCGATATCCGGCTAGAAAAAAAAGGAGAAAACTATCTATTTTCAATCAAAGATAGAGGCTTGGGAATTCCAGAATCACAGAAATCGAGAATTTTTGAAAAATTCTTTAGAGCCGATAACGTGGCCGAGAATGTACCTGGGTCCGGTTTGGGTTTATATTTAACTAAGGGTATAGTCGAAGGATACGGTGGAAAAATCTGGTTTGATTCAAAGGAAGGTACGGGAACTACGTTTTTTGTAAAATTACCAATTAAACAAAAAAAAGAATGGATAACAAAAAGAAGGTGATGATCGTCGAAGATGATGCGGTGTTAGTAAATGCCCTAACTCTTTCCTTGGAGGATGAAGGGTACGATATTTCGGTGGCAACTGATGGAGAGGAGGCCGAGAAGATGATATTCAAGGAAAAGCCGGATCTGGTGCTACTAGATCTTTTACTACCCATCAAAAGTGGTTTTGAGATTTTGAAAATGATGAGGGAAAATCCGGAGACAAAAGATATTTCAGTGGTTATCTTGACTAATTTCGAACAAGAAACCAGTATTGATGAGGGAATGAGGTTGGGAGCGAAGGACTGCATCGTAAAGGCAAATATCGACATCAAAGATATTCCGACGATTGTAAAAAAATACTTACCTACCTAAGATCATTTGATGGAATGAGACCTGGCCGTGTGTACACGGCATCTTCGACCTGCCGGCAGGCAGGTTGCCTTCCTCGCAATGACGAACGTGTTTTTTGGTACAATCTAAGGTAGATTGATACTAATAAAACCCAAAGATGGAAGATCAAGTTGAGGAAGTAAAAAGAAAAACAGACATAGTGGGGCTAATTGGGCAATACGTTGTTTTGAAGAAGATCGGTAGGCATCACAAAGGTCTCTGTCCTTTTCATAGCGAGAAGACTCCCTCTTTCATGGTTAACGAAGAGATGGGGCTTTATAAATGTTTTGGCTGTGGAGCAGGGGGTGACTCAATCAAGTTTTTAATGGAGATTGAGGGAATTGATTTCCGTGAGGCGTTGGAAAGGTTGGCAGGAAAAGCAGGGGTGAAACTGGTAGCGAGAAAGTTTGATGTAGGTGGCGACAAACAGAAATTATTGGAGGTGATGGAATTGGCGGCCCGCTATTACCATTGGCTACTGACAGAGAGTAAGTCAGGTGAGGAAGCTCGAAAATATTTGGTGGACAGAAAAATTAATACCAAGCTGATAGAGACTTTCAATTTAGGATTCTCTCTTTCAGGTTGGGATAACTTAATGAGTTACTTGATAAAGAAAAAGGGATATTCCGAAGAAATACTTGAAAAGGCCGGTCTTATTAGCAAGAGAAGTGGTGGTGGCTATTATGATAAATTTAGAGGACGAATAATGTTTCCTCTTCAAGATTCGGGTGGTAAAGTGGTTGGTTTTACGGGAAGAATATTGCCCTCTCTTGCCAAAGAGGGAGAGCCTAAATATTTGAATTCTCCGGAAACCGTAATTTATCATAAGGGACGAATGCTTTACGGTTTTTATCAAGCGAGACAAGCAATAAGAGAGAGAAAAAGAGCGGTGCTAGTTGAGGGACAAATGGATATGATTAGTTCCTTTGGGGCGGGAGTTACCGAAACAGTGGCGGTGGGAGGCACGTCCTTGACAGACGAACAAGTGGAGCTATTGGCAAGACTGGCCTCAATAATTTATTTGTCTCTGGATGCTGACGATGCCGGAACGACGGCGATCAAACGATCGGCTGAATTGGCAGAAAAAAGAGGTTTAGAAATTAAGGTGGTCCAGATAGAAGGAGGTAAGGATCCTGACGAAATTGCGCGAAAATCCCCAGGAAAATGGAATGAAATGGTGGAGTCGGCTGTTGAAGTTTACGAATTTGTAATGAAGAGATCTCTAGCAAAGAATGATGTTACTACAGTTTCTGGAATGAGGAAGGTAACGGAGGAGGTCTTACCTATTTTTATGAAAATTGAGAACAGTGTGATAAAAGAAGTGTGGACAAAGAAACTGGCGGAGAAACTTGGGGTCGAATCGGCGGTGGTGAAATCAGAGATGGAAAGAGTCAAGCTAGGTAAGGATACACGCGGGCAGTATAGTCAAAATAAGGTTGAGGAAGTAGCGGTGGACAACAAGATGGAGAAACTGGCCAAAAGATTGGTAGGAGGGCTATTAATTCGTCCTGAGGCAAAAAAGAAAATTAAATCTTGGATGAAGGACATAATACCGCTGGGGGCATCGGGAAAAGCTTTACATTGGGTGTTGGAGTGTGACGAAGTAAGTCCAGCCAAACAGGCTGAGCTGGCACCCTCAGAACTTAAAGGTTTAATTAATGATGCTTTCATGGCTGAGGGAGAGGATGAAACGACTGAGGGTGATGTCTGGGGGCTGGCAGTACAACTCATTCGAGAGTCTATCCGAGAGAAGCGTAAATTACTGATTGGAGATTTGAAGAAGGCTAGAGAGGAAAAGGATGAGCTCAAGGAAGAGTCCTTATCGAGAGAGCTAAGCTCTTTGGACAGAGAAGAGAACAAAATAATGCTTCTTTTGGGATAATTTCTGGACTTAGCTTGGCTGTGAGGAGGCTCCCTGTGTTAAAATAGGAGAGAATATTATGGCCGATAAAAAGAGTAGCTCATCAATTCAGTTGAAAATCAAGGATATTTTGGCTTTGGGGAAAGAACAGGGGTTTGTAACTCAAGATGATATCCTGGAGTATTTTCCTTTGCCAGAAACCCAAGTAAATGATCTTGATTATCTCTATGAGCTTCTTTTTAAGGCAGATATAGATGTGTTCGAAAGTGTTTTGGCAGGACAAGATGCTGAAATAGCGGCCGCCTCGAGCGACCTAGAGAAAGAGTTGGAGTCTTTGTCTAAGCTGGAAGAAACCGAAGTGAATGATCCGGTTCGCATGTACCTCAAGGAAATCGGAAGAATTCCACTTTTGAAGCGAGATGAAGAAATTGCTTTGGCTCAGAAGGTGGAAAGGGGCGATAAGAGAGCCAAAGACATGCTCACCAAATCAAATCTGCGACTAGTGGTTTCGATCGCCAAAAAATACATGGGAAGAGGCATGAGTTTTTTAGACTTGATTCAAGAGGGTAACAAGGGTTTGATTCGGGCGGTAGAAAAATATGACTGGACAAAGGGGTTTAAGTTCTCAACCTATGCGACTTGGTGGATCCGTCAAGCAATTACCAGAGCAATAGCTGATCAAGCCAGAACTATTCGTATTCCGGTACACATGGTGGAGACGATCAACAAACTAATCCGAACACAAAGAAAACTAATGCAGGACCTTGGAAGAGAGCCCACTGATGAAGAGGTGGCAGAAGAGCTGGAGACCACCCCCGAGAAAGTTCGAGAGATATTGAAGATTGCCCAGAAAACAACCTCTTTAGAGACTCCAATAGGTGATGATGAAGACTCGCTTTTGGGTGATTTTATTCCCGACGAAAGACAGGCAACTCCGTACGAAGCGACTTCCAGACAGCTAATGCATGAAAATCTGGAGGAAGCTTTGGGATCTCTGACTGAGCGAGAAAGTAAGGTCCTTCGGATGAGATTTGGGCTAGACGGAAGTAAACCGTTAACGCTCGAGGAGGTTGGTAAAGTATTTGGAGTGACCAGAGAAAGGATTAGGCAGATAGAAAGTAAAGCTTTAAGAAAACTTCGCCATCCTTCACGCAGACGGAAACTACAAGATTACTTGGAGTAATGAGAAAATTTGCGGTTGCAGCAGTTATTAGGCAAGGTAATAAAATACTTCTGCACCAGAGGAGTATGAGTAGTCGCGGTCAGGCTGGAAAATGGGAGAATGCTGGGGGAGAAGTCGAAAATGATGAGACCCCCGAACAAGCGATCGTTAGAGAAATAATGGAAGAGCTCAATGTTGTCTTTGTACCCGGAAAAATTCTTTATGAAGATGACTTTGAAAATGGAGAAGATGTGTGGCACGTAATGGTTTTCGGAGGGACTATCACAGGATCTCCAAAAATAGTTAGTGAAGAAATTTCTATGTCACTTAAATGGTACGAAATATCTAAGCTGAATGAAGTTGATTTGGCTTCATATACCCGTCAAGATTTTCTGAAGTTTGGATGGGTCAAGTAATTATTTAGTTCGTGGGGTAGGCTTTCCTGGTACTTGATGGTGATTGGGACATCTGGCCTGATATTTCTGTTCTGCTCCAATTAGGACAATCGGCTCATTGTAATGGGCTGGTTGGCCGTTGATGATTCTTTGGGTTTTGGTGGCTGGTTGGCCGCAACATTCGCCGTTGGCTTCATAGGTACAGATAGCTGTGAGTTTATTTATTTCATCAGATAGCGCAAGTAGTGTAGGCATGGGTCCGAATGGTTCCCCCCTGAAATCTGTAGCAAGACCGGAAAAAGTTACCTTGATATCTGCTTCGAGAAGAATCTTGATCACATCGATAATTTCCTCCGACATAAACTGAACTTCATCAATGGCTACCAAATCTAATTTCTGAGTAACCTCCAAATATTGATCAACAAGAGTGAGAATTTCTTGGGGGTGTGAGACAGGATAGGCATCATGTTCGGCGCCGGAGTGAGCCTTGATTTTGTCAATCTTGCCCCATCGATCGTCCAGACGAGGCTTTATTACCAAGACGTGTTTTTTGGCAATTTCGGCGCGGTTGATTTCACTGATAAGTTCCTCAGTCTTACCGGCAAACATAGATCCCGAGATTCCTTTAAGCTTTTCTGTCATACGGAGACAATTATGACGTAACGTTGGAATTTGACAAGGGGAAGGGGTTTGAATATGATGAGGTATGTTAATCAACCTAATTGTGAATGCGTTGGCTTTTTATGTAACGGCTTATATAGTTCCCGGAGTGAAGATTGAGAACTTCCAGGGGCTTGCAGTGGTGGCGATTGTTTGGGGTGTGTTGTCAATTGTGCTGAAACCAATCCTGATACTGCTGACTTTGCCGGTGAACATAATGACTTTAGGACTCTTTACTTTCGTGATCAACGCTTTTTTGATAATGCTGATGAGTAATTTTGTGACCGGATTCAAGGTGGATGGGTTTGGAGCGGCGCTTTTGGCGGCGGTTGTGTTAGCCTTGCTAAATGTGGTTTTGGGGAAATTGGTTTGATATTCGAACCTGGTTAGATATCCAATATGGTTGTGAAGCTTCGGTTTTTTTATGGTAAATTAATTGTAGTGGAGAAAAGAAAATATGCTGATAGGAGAGAATACTTGGCAAAAGCAACATCGGGAAGAAGATTGCGACTTAAGAAAGAGCTGGTTAGCATCAAAGGAGGAAAATGCCAAATTTGTGGCTATTCTAGGTGTTTGGTTGCCTTAGACTTTCATCATATTGACGGATCTACAAAGGCTTTTGAACTATCTCAGCGAGATTTAACTCGAAGATGGATGATAATTATTGCTGAGGCTAAAAAGTGCTTACTGATATGTGCTAATTGTCATAGAGAAGTTCATGCTGGGCTTGTTTTACTTGATAAGGAGGGTGGTGTGTTGGTAAAATAGGGTTTGTTGTAATATGTGTACGTTTTTATTCCCCTGTAGCTCAATGGTAGAGCAACATCCTGTTAAGATGAAGGTTCGTGGTTCGAGTCCACGCGGGGGAGCCAGTTGGTTCTTATTAGAAGCAAATTTTCCTTTCTGAGGGTGGAAAATATTGGTGTTTCAATAACTTTTGTGATTTTCTTATCATCAATATAGATATATTCGAAGAAGAATCTCAAGAGATGTGCTTTTAGGAAATCTGGAGCATCAAGATATGTTTGGTAAATATTCCTTGTTAGAGCGAGTATTTCTTCGATTAAATGGATATCTAGGCTATATGCTGACTGCAGATTTGATATTTTGATATCTATTTGAGTGATATCAGCTAATAACTGATCATGTTGCCTTTTGTAGGTATTTTTATCGATTGTTCCATCTATCAGTAAGTTCTCAATATGGTCTCTTTTGGCTTCTATACCTTTCTTTTGATTAATTAATCCTTGTCTTACAGAGTCGGTATTATTTCTATCTTCCGCGACTTGTTTCTTAACGGCTTCGATAACAAAGTTAATAAACTTCTCACTAAACTCATATTTTTTGATTTGCTTGGCGATCATTTTCTCAAGTTTGGTAGTTTCTATGTATGACTTAGAACAACCACCTCGTTGGGGGCAATGGTAATAAGCAATTTTTCCTCCTAATCTCCTTAACTTCTTCGTATCATGATGCCACTCGGCAGTTAACCACTTACCATGAATTGGACATCTAACAATTCCTCTCAAAAGAAAAGTATGCTTTCTTATTCTCATAACAAATTGTCTGTGCTTAGAAGCTATATGCTGACATTGATCAAAAAGAGATTGGCTTATTAGGGGAGTATGACTACCTACCTTTTCTTTATCAGTCCACTTCATCAAACCATAGTAAAAAGTGTTTGCTAGAATTTGTTGGGCGGTACTGACACAAATCCTTTTACCTTTTCTTGCGGTAAGACCTTTTTCATGCATTATTTTGGTCAGTTGTAATATTGAGTAGTTGCCTGTTGAGTACATCTCAAACATATTCGTAATTAACGGACCTTTATAGGGATCAACATCAATGATCTTGTTAGGATGCTCTTCAGTTCCAGTATTTACATTCAGATATCCTAATGGAGCCCAACCTGGCCACCAACCTTCTTCCCATTTCTTTTCAAGACTCTTTTTTACTTTTCTTCCTGTTAATCTGGAATAAAAAGCATTAATTCCAATAAGTACTGTTTCCATAAGTTTACCTTCAGGTGATTCGTCTATCATGGGCTGATTAATCGCCACAATCCTAGTATCAAGTTTTTTGAGCATAGCTTTTATAGCAAAATGATCTTCTTCATTTCTGGCAAAACGATCTGTATCAATTACAAGAATAGCGTCTATATGCTCTCTATCGCAGTGTATTAGTGCATCATCTAATCCATCTCTTCCTGCGGTTTTTGTGCCACTTTTTGCCTCATCAATATATACTCCTAATACTTTAAAACTATTCTTTTCTGCCCAATTTACACAAGCTTCTTGTTGAACTTTAAGAGAAATACCCTTTAACTGATCTTGATCTGAAACTCTGCAATAGACGACACATTTTTTTATTACTTCATTTATTTCTTTATTCATAATATATAAAATGTCTTAAAATTTTATGATTTACCCTATATGTTATTAATTATTATTTTATAAGTCTTTAGTAGTATTTTCTACACATTTCCCACATTCTACTTGGAAATGCACCACTCAGTAAGATAACGGTTAGTATACAGTGCCTTTTAAAAAGGGTTTTGTCTACTGTCTGTTTAGGGTGGCGA
>Ga0075779_140_pt1 | contig 10163 bp, 12 predicted proteins | sample RifGroC1_FD_67872 | JGI IMG/M metagenome (GOLD analysis project Ga0075779, IMG submission 67872) | Microgenomates bacterium GW2011_GWC1_44_10 | reverse complement strand
CACCAGCCATTACCATGCCCTTTTCCAGGATATCGGCCACGAGGTCCGGTGGTGTTTCTTCAATTATCAGGGCAATTTCTCCCAAAATCTGATTGCATATCGGCATCATCGACTCTCGAATTTCCACACTGTCCAGCTTCAGAGATTTTGGCAGACCGTCTTCCAAACTTCGACCCCGAACGACTATTTGCAAAGGGTTGCCCTCTTTTTCCTTTTTCTGAGGATAGGCTGACCCCACCGCAATCTTCACTTCCTCTGCCGTACTTTCACCTAGTAGTAAGTTGTATTTCAATCGAACAAAATTTTGGATCGATTCCGTAAGTTCGTCCCCTGCCACCCGTAAACTTCTGTTAAGCACTAAACCCCCCAGAGAGATCACTCCAATCTCGCTGGTACCTCCGCCAATATCACAAATCAGTTGACCTTCCGCCTTCTCCACCGGTAGCCCCGAACCAATAGCCGCCGCCATCGGCTCTTCGATAAGAAACACCGCTCTCGCTCCAGCTTCAAGTGCTGCTTCCTGTACTGCTCTTCGCTCCACCTCAGTCACTCCGCTGGGAATCCCGATCGCCACTCTGGGCCGGGGAATTTTGAACCCTAGACCTTTGTAGAGCTCATGAACTTCCACAATGTAATGCTTCAGCATGGCCTCAGCGGCATCGAAGTCCGCTATCACGCCATCACGCAGGGGTCTCACTACTTCGATATTGGCTGGGTTCTTCCCCAGCATCTTCTTGGCCTCGTCCCCCATAGCCAGGATCTCTTTCGTCTTCATGTGCCTAGCAACCACCGAAGGCTGACGAATTACCACTCCTTTACCTCGAACGTGAACCACTACATTAGCCGTACCCAAGTCTATGCCCACATCGAGGGTAGCAAGTCTCCATAATTTTTCAAACATTGTGAATTAAAAAGGCTATCATAATATGGCTAAATAATATCAAAGTATAGCCATTTAAGCGAGAGGTACGTTTTATCCCATAACTTGACATTTAGGCATAAGTGTGCTATACTTCTCACCATCTTCAAGAGGCTACTTCCAGCTCTCTAACATCTTTTTTCCCAAGTTGGCACCCGAAAGGAGCCCCAAGTGAAAAACAACACCTCTTTCGTACTCTTGTCCTCAATGGTGATTTTGTCCACTCTCCTCTCCGCCTGCGGCGGCGGCCTGACCGAACCGAAGGCAGATCAACCCGTGGATCCGTTTCTCGTTTGGCCAGTCGTTTTTGACGCCACTACCCAACAATACTATCACCGAGTGATGGTCCCAACGGGGGCATCGCAATACATTCCTGGCGCCATGCCATCCATCTGGTATGGGCATGCGCTTCTTCCCATTGAGCCCATGTCGGCCGAAGAAACAGCCGCCAACCTGACTGAGTTCGGAATCGACCCGAATGGGCCAATCGGCGTAATCATCATGCCTTCCAACTATCTGGGTGAAGATGGTTACGAACGGAATCTTGACGGTTTGGTCATGGCCGGAGCGGCCATAGCGAAAGTGAATCCCATCACCTGCTCCGCCATCATCGGTCATTTGGCTTTCCGTGTGGCCGAAGGCGTGGCCTGGTCCGCATCAGTCGGTGCCATTACAGCACTGGCCAATGGCCAAATCCAACCAGACGCTATTCGCGTTGGCAGTGATTCAACTGCCATCCAGTTCTACTTTGAGGGAATGAAATGGTTGGCCATATTTCGCGACAGTGCACCTCCTACCCTCATTGCGCCCGTCATGGGGAACACGCTCGGGCGAATGGTCGGCTCACTGAAACCTCTCACTGTGCTGGATGGCCCGAAGGCCACCAGTATCATGGCTGAAGTAGGCTACTTCTTCCGCTGCGTTATTCAAAAGTGGCCCAAGACCCCGGGAGATGTTGATCAGATCCGCAAAGACCATAATGAAACCTATTCGGCAAAACGGCTCGACGCCATGCCGGCGGACTTCCCAGTCCCATTCCCGGGCAGTGATGAACCTGGTGATGTTCAAATCACCGTGTACGCTGGTGACTTCTCTAAAATGGAGAGTGCTTCGTTCAAAGTTCTCGCCCTCATGGGATTGGTCGTTTTAGTAGTAGACGGAATCCCTGGAGATGAAGTCGTGGGAGGCGCGGCCTACTTACAATGGTCCGCAAGCCTCGTATATGCTGTTCCCTAAACCTCAAAACAGGTTGCTCGTTGAGCAGCCTGTTTTTTTATGCAAAAACCTGTGTTTCTCGAATTTTCGCCGTCGGTATAACCTTTTGATTGACCGTGATAATTCTATTTATATAACGCGAGGCCCGATCCATCTCGACCTGCGAACAGCCTTTATCTCTCATATAGTCAAGCCAACTGTTTTTATGCTCTTCGGTCCAATCGCGAAAGTTAATTGTATCTACAAAGTACTCCTCGTCGCTCGGACCGACCATATAATTTCTTTCATTTCTGTCAAACACAATTGGAATATTTATTTCTTTCATAGCTCTTATTACTTTAGAGAAAGGGTGCTCTTCGGATTTTATTACCATAGGCTCCTTCACTAAATTATCAGTGTGAAGTTTTTGAGCCTCTTGCTTGGTAAATGCCCTTCCAATAATCTCTTCACGAAAGTTTACCGAGACTCCCTTTCCTTTTGATTTTCCGTAGGACGCATAAATTTCCGGAAAGTTATCAGGAAAAAGCATCCTTAAAAGTGCTTGGTTGTAATAAACCGTAACTGCCTCCTCAGGCGAAACTTCTTTCCTACTGACAGCCGCCAATTTTCCACCTCCACCCTCCACTCTCGCGACCACCACCCGCCCTCCTGCACCCACAAAATCAACATCTTCCAACATGGCTTCGGCAATAGCATTACTTGAAACAGGTCCTTCTTTTTGAAGTTCTCTGATTCGGTTCCGGGTTTCTTCAGAAAAGAGTTCAGGTGAAAAGGATTCAGGCATACCCAAATTCTATCATTATTCTCTGCTAAACTATCTCCATGTCCTCGAAAGAAAAAGTCTTCCCCACCACAATTCAAAAACCCGCTACTTTCATTCATTACTGTTTCTACGCCTTATTCTTCGTCACCCCCCTTCTCCTCTGGCCTTTCACCTCCGAAGTCTTTGAGTTCAACAAGATGATGTTCGTCTACGCCATGACCATTGTCATCGCGGCCGCATGGGGAATTAGATCATTTCAAAATAAACGCTTTGAAATTGCCCAAACACCCCTCAACCTCCCTCTTCTTTTGTTTCTTTCTTCTCAGGTAGTTTCCACTTTCCTCTCCATTGATCGCCACACCAGTCTCTGGGGTTATTACTCCAGATTTCACGGCGGACTGGTTTCCACCATTTGCTATATCGTTCTGTTTTACGCCCTAGTTACCCATTTCTCCGGCCAAGCCAAAGCCGTTCGGAATCTTATCCGCACTATTCTGGCCACCGCCGCAGTAACCGCTTTTTATGCTGTCTTAGAAAAAATGGGCATCGATAAACACATCTGGGTCCAAGATGTCCAAAATCGTGTCTTCTCCACCCTCGGCCAACCCAACTGGCTCTCTGCTTATCTAATTGCCCTTCTCCCCATCTCTCTCTTCTCTGCACTCCGCACCAAGCCCTTAGCACCTCGCATAATGTATTCTCTCCTCTCAATATTATTTCTGGCCGCAATTATCTTTACTCGCTCCCAGTCCGGCATCGGAGCCACAGCCAGTATCTTGCTTGTCTTTATCGTTACTGTTATTCTTCAAAAAAAGCGACCAAGGTTGTTGATTGGATTGGCAGTTCTCATCTTGATTCTCTTATTTATCAAAGGGAACGCTGTTCAAAGAACCATCGAATCACTTAACAAAATTAATCCCTTTTACTCCAACGCGACTGCTATCATCACCGAAGAAAACAAAACCCGCATTGGTGGGTCGGACTCAATGTCTATTCGCCGCGTGGTCTGGCAAGGAGCTCTCGAGCTGGGAAAAAAATATCCCTTCTTTGGCACCGGAGTAGAAACTTTTGGTTACACCTATTACTGGGTCCGCCCAACCGCCCACAACTTGACATCAGAATCTGATTTCCTCTACAACAAAGCCCACAACGAGTATTTAAACTTTCTCGCCAACACTGGCTTCCTCGGCCTTCTTAGTTATCTTTTTCTCATCTTCTCCATCATTCGCCTCTTTACCACCTCCGTCATTGCGAGGAGTGAAACGACGCGGCAATCTATAAAAATAAACTCCGATTATCTGGATCGCCACGCTCCGCTCGCGATGACGGATCTATCTTCCCCCCTTCTCCTCGGCTTCCTTAGCATCCTCATCACCAACTACTTCGGCTTCTCAGTCGTCGACGTGGCGCTTTTCTTTTTCTTATTCCCGGCGATTTTTCTGACTACTACAGACAAAATAAAAATACATTCTCAAAACATTTCTCTGGACAAAACACTCGGCTCAGTATTGATTGTCATTGTGGCCATCTGGCTTTTAATGGGAGTCCGCCGAATGTGGACGGCGGACCTCGCTTATACTGCAGGACGATCTAATCTCACCGAAAATCTCAATGCAGTCAAGCTAAATCCCCGCGAACCGCTTTATTACGCTCAGCTGGGAAACGTCCAAGCTCTAGTAGCAGTTCAGATTATCGCTCCTAAAATTGAAACCATGACGGCCTCTACCTCGGCAAACCTAAAACAACAAGCCAACGCCTATCTCCAACAACTCATATCCGATGCTGTCATCAATACTTCAAAGGCAGTATCCATGAATAAATATAATTTAAATCTTTTAAAGACAAAAGCAAGAACAGAACTAACTCTGGGGACGCTTGATCCAAAATTCAATATGGACGCCGCTCAGACTCTTCTCAAAATTTCCGAGCTCTCTCCTACCGACGCCGCCAATTATTTCAACATTGGTGTTCTTTACTCCCAGCTCAACAATAAGGACGAGGCCAAACTGGCTTTTCAAAAAGCCATCGACCTGAAGCCAGACTACCAAGCCGCAAAAGAAAAACTTTCTCAGCTGAAGTAGAAAGAAGCAATTGTTATAGGTCTGTGGTAAAATACTCTAATGAAAATCCTCGTCACTCCAGACAAATTTCTTCGCATCAAGGCACGGCCCGTAGCTAGTTATGACAAAAAGCTAGAGAAGCAAATCTCCGAAATGATCAAGATCCTCAAGTCATCCAAGGATCCTGAGGGTGTTGGCCTGGCGGCCACTCAAGTAGGCTTGGATAGAAGGCTCTTCATCATCTTTATAAACGGAAAACAGGAAATCTTCATCAACCCGACCATCTCCAAGCCTTCTGAGGCTATGCTTTCCGATATTCATACCAAAAAGAAAGATCGTTGGCTAGAAGGCTGTCTCTCTTTACCCAAGATCTGGGGTTTTGTCGACCGACCTTACTCGATCGAGATCGATTATCTAACACCGGTCGATGGTCAATTGGTCCCCCGCCACCGAAAATTTGAAGACGTAGAATCTGCTTATATCCAGCACGAAAACGACCATCTTGACGGAGTTCTCTTCACTGATCATATCCTCAAACAAGGCGGCCAGATCTTCAAAGAAACATCTGACGGCCTCACCCCCATAGACAAGATATAAAAAAGCGCCTCCGTAAAGAGACGCTAAACCTAGATTTCGGAGCCTTATCCGGCCGGATGGGATATTTCACAACTCCCTTCCTGCAGAATATACCACCCTCCATCAAAGAAGTTGCGCGGCGCGCCTTGGGAGCCATCTATCACAAAAGTTTCAATAACCGTTTCCTCTCCTAAGATGAAGTGATCGGTGCATCTCGGCCACCTCTCGTCGGCCAGAGTTACCACATCCTTACCATATTCAAGACACTTAACGGTGTCTTTGTAAGGATCGTGATGACAGTAGGTCCCCCAAATCAAAGCTCCACTTCCGTCATAAACCGGCAGGTAGAAAATTGCCAATCCTGCCAAAACTACAATGACAAAAATCAAAAACAACACTTTTTTCATGATCCACCTCCTCAGGCGGGGGGGATTGGGGGGAATTAAGGAACAATTCAGTCTGGCACGAGTATACTCCAAAAACAATCAAATGTCAACTATATAGGTCATTCCCGCTTCAAATAAAGCCTCGCGTATTTTACCTTATAATCACCTTATGCTCAAAAACCTTGTTTACTTCGGCTCTCCGGACTTTTCCGGACAAATTCTTGAATCCATCATTAACTCCGGATCCGTAAACGTCGTGGGAGTAGTTACCTCTTCGGACAAGCCTCAAGGTCGGAAACAAATTCTGACACCTTCTCCTTTGGCTGTCTTAGCAGGTAAGTACGATCTTCCTGTATATAAACCTGTAACAATTGACGACGCCAATCTAGCCCATCTGCGCCTTCTAAAGCCGGATATCTTTCTCGTGATCTCCTACGGCAAAATCATTCCTTTATCGTGGATAGAGACGCCAAAAATCGGCACTTTCAACGTCCACTTTTCTCTTTTACCTAAATATCGTGGAGCTCTTTGTCTCTCCGAAGCAATAAAAAATCAAGATAAGGAGACAGGTGTTACTTTGATGGAAATGGATGAACAGATGGACCACGGTCCAATCATCGACCAACAAAGAGTCAGTATTGAAATAAGTGACGATGTAGCCACATTGACCACAAAACTTACTCAGGCTGCCTGTGCTCAGAATTACTCCAAAACGCTTCAAGACGAGTCGTTGGCAGTTTTCACACCAAGCCATCGAACAGTTTCCCGAGAATCAGCTTTTATCCCCTTCGTAAAAATTATCGATGCTCAAAGAGGTGACGATGCCGCATCGGTTCATGCACTCATTCGCTCTCTTAACCCCGAACCTGGTGCTTGGACCTGCCTGCCGGCAGGCACGGCGAAAATTGACAATCTCGAAATCAAACTGGTCAAAACCTCTCTCATTAGTTCGTCATTGCGAGGGGGTAAATCTAACTCCACAAAATTATTCATTGATACCGTTCAAATTCCCGGCAAAAACCCAATTTCGTGGAAGCAGTTCCTCTCTGGTCACTCTCTTACCTATTTAAAATAATTTTATCCGCCAAATTCCAATATCTCTTTGGGTTTTCTGATTCGATCCCGGTCATATAATCCACTTCATTACTTACCGATACGGGTACCAGTGTCCGTCTAATCCCGTCTTGTTCTCCTATCGACACAAACATCTCATCTCCAAGCTTCCTGGTATGGTAAGCAATCTCCGAACCCATATACCTTATTAGACCATCGAAGCCCTTGGTCAAATCTGTGTTCACAATCACGTCTTCACTTACCAAATCAACTTCATCTCTAGTTTCTACTGCCAATCTCGCTATAGTGGGGAATACCGTCAGGAACAACACTTGACCTTTTGCCTCCAAATTTCTTGATATTGATACTATGTTATCTCCTCCATTAGCCATTTCTACCAGTTTCCCTTTCTCCACGTTTCCCAGAAAACAAGCCACATCTGCACAGACAAAAATCAACTTTTTATCATCGTTATATCCACACGTAATTCCAACATCAGGGAAGGTCGCCACCATCTCTCCTTGATCCCCTACCCGGCAGGCAAATTCTCCAAATCTTGAATGTCCGACCTGTCCTCCACTATAGCCCTCGCCGTATGTAGCACCGCCGCTATTTCCTCGCCTAATTGATCCATACCACCGCCTGGACCATTCTGTTTTGTTAGACATGAGCTACCGCTTGAGATTTTCTATCGTCAACACGCAGAGATCTCTTGCAAGTGGTACAAACTTTGATCTTAACTCTCTGACCCTCTACCATCAAATGGTGAGTGTGCAAATTGGGTCTACGGATATGCTTGATTTTACGTTTTGAAAAACTCACCAGGTTTGCATTTTGAACCCCTTTGCCACAAACAACACAGCCATATTTTTCTTTTTCCATGACTGAAATTTTACCACAATTTCACGTATAATGAACCTCACATGCTTATCTATGTGCTTCTACTTGTTATTTATCTCATTATTTCCATTGGCATTCACGAATTTGCCCACGCGTTTGTGGCCGATCGTTTGGGGGACCCTACGGCAAGAGCAGCGGGAAGGCTTACGCTTAATCCACTCGCCCACATCGATCTATTAGGTACTGTCATCCTACCTCTTAGTCTATTACTCTTTTCCGCCGTTTCCGGAATCAGCTTTGTCTTTGGCTGGGGCAAACCAACCCCTTTCGACCCCTACAATCTCAAAAACCCCCGTCGTGATGCGGCCGTCATCTCCATTGCTGGCCCCATTAGTAACATCTTGCTCGCCGTGGCAATCTCCACCCTTCTTCGTTTTACGCCGTACATCTTTTCCGTGTTTCTGATACCACTAATTCGCACCAACATCGGTCTGGCCATCTTCAATTTGATCCCTGTAGGGCCATTGGACGGTCAAAAAATACTTTTCGGCATCCTTCCACGCGATCTCGCCTACGAATTCCAAGCCATCACGAACCGCTACGGTATCCTTATCTTGATTTTCCTCATCTTCCCCGTCTTTGGGAACGAAGCCCCCATCACCTCCATCATGACACCCGCCATCGAATTTTTATCCCATCTTCTCATCCCCTAATTTATCGTCCTCGGCGAGGTGATGACGAAATGTCATTAATTCCGTAGGGGCGGACCCCCGCGTCCGCCCGCGTCCACCAAAATCCATCCCAAACCACAAAAAAGCCCACGGTGTTAAGCCGAGGGCTAAATTCACGCAAAAATTCATAATTGGTCAGCCAACCAAGCTGGATTTTGACTTTGTTTGGCCTTCAACCAAACAAACAGCAGCATCGCCGGCACAATAAACATTGTAGCGGGCACCCCGTGACCCGTTAGCACTGCCAACACATATGCTAATGTCACACCACCAAGGGCGTAGCCAATGAAGGCGGGAACTTGTGCGTCATAGCGTTTCGCCATGAGAAGCATCATGCCACCGATAATGATATCCCCCAGGCCGATCATGGACATACCGGATGTTGATACCTTGATTGCTGCCGGAATATAGATCACCACTGGTGGGACAAAACTCAAACCCTTTACGAGCAGGATGATCCATCCGGTGACATAGACACCAATGATGTCATAGACGATAATGGCGATGCCAATGGCCAATGCGGATTTATACTTGAGCGATGGGAAAAGCTGTAGAAAACCAATCCCGCAAATAATCCCCACCAGGTTGTATACGAACCAGGCTGGATAAATAATCCATGACACGCCCAGGGACAATGAAGACAAGATCTTTATCAAAGTCCATCGCCAAGTGTTAAAGACGCTCATTCGCTCATCCATCCACAAACTTATTACAACGAATGAGATATTGGCAGTCGCAAAGATATACAAAAACTTCACCGCCCAAGGCGCAGTCTTCATCAACCAGATGATGAATCCAAGCTCAGAGAAAATCAGAATTATAAATCCGAAAAAAAGCCAGAAGGGGTGAAGACTAATTAACCTATCGGACAAATTCTTTAACCGTAATACCCACCACGAGGTAGGCTCATGGGCCTTATTGGCCATTTGGTAGACTGCCCCCGATACCAAAATCATTAGGAAGAGTTTGATCAGAAATGACACACCTACCTCCAGATAGTCGATTGAGATTTTGTTAGCGTTCTTGAATACGCTATTTTACATTAACCAGCCACAAAAGTCAACCCTTATAGGCTTCTCTTTCGCGAGAGGAAGCTAAAGACTCCAACCACTAGAAGTAATACCCCAAACCCAAGCAAAGCAATTTTGAATATAGTTCCCAAAGCACTTCCCAAACCGGACGAACCTTGTGCCTGCGCAACGCCTGTAGGTACGACTACATCGGCTCTGGTAGGGGTCGGCGTCGGAGTAATAATTGAGGGAGAGACAATCCCTGGTCCAAAGTTAATTGGCTCGACAAACCCTGTCAAAAGCACATCTGCCGATGGGGTATTGCCGTACCCATCAGATTCAACCGTCACGAATATTCTTACAAATTTGATATCGGTCATCGAAGACATCTTTCCATTGGCTATCTCACCGAGTCTTTTCTGCTTCCCCGCATCATCCTCTACCCAGGCTACATAGCGATTTTTCTCGGGAGATAGAGCTATTTTCAGTTCTCGGCAAGTCATAAGAATTTTGTACGTACCATCAATAAAGACAGAAGATGCGTAGCAAGCACCCCCCGTACCAGTTCCTCTAAGATTTATGACACCTTCATTTGCCTGAACCCCCTTAG
>Ga0075779_124_pt1 | contig 13488 bp, 9 predicted proteins | sample RifGroC1_FD_67872 | JGI IMG/M metagenome (GOLD analysis project Ga0075779, IMG submission 67872) | Microgenomates bacterium GW2011_GWC1_44_10 | reverse complement strand
ATCGTCAAGCATGTCGGGTCGTAGATACGTGATAGTCTTGTGAACAAGAACAGGTTTTGAGCTAGACATTTTTTCTCCTAATTTAAATGAACTTCATGCACATAATAGCACAATTGAAGTAAAATTGGATATATGGAACTGACTGTAGTTGGCCTACCGATTGGAAATGTGGAAGATATCTCAGAACGAGCACTGAAGGCTCTTTCGGAAACTAAATTTATTGTTTGTGAGGATACTCGGATGTTTAGTAATTTATGGACGAAGTTAACCTCTCTAGGAAAAGTTCAAGCCAGCAAGCCAAAACTGAAGTTTGTCAATGACTTTAACGAATACCGAGTACTCCCCTCTTTGCTACAGGAGATGAATGAATTGGAGGAAGCCGTACTGGTAAGTGATGCCGGCATGCCTTTGATATCCGATCCGGGCTATAAACTAGTTTCCGAAGGTCTAGCTTTGGGCTGGGAAGTAAGTGTAGTACCCGGACCGACTGCGGAGAGCGCCGCTCTCTCTGTCTCAGGACTCCCGACGGATAAATATATGTTTTTGGGTTTTTTACCTAAGAAACCAGGAAAAAGAGGCGAGATGTTAAGGCACGTTAAGGATATGAATGAAATGATGAACTTTTCGATAGTAATCTATGAATCTACCGTGAGACTTGAGAAAATTATTGGTGAGATGTTGGACATTTTTGGCGAGGATGTCCGAATGTGTCTGGCTGTAGATCTTACAAAAGTCTCTGAAAAAATATTTAGGGGTTCGATCGTAGAGATTTTAGAGGTGGTGAGAAAGACTAAACTCAAAGGCGAAGCGACATTGGTTCTTTCTATTGTCTAACGATGAGGTTTTTGCCGTTCATTTCGGGTGGTTGGGGAAGGTCCAGTAGGTTCAAAATTGTCGGGGCGATGTCGCCGAGCTTACCGGATTGAAGCTGAAGATGGTAATCGGTGGGATGGTAAAGGATAAAAGGAACCGGTAGTTTTGAGTGCTGAGTGTCCACCTCACCGGTTTCAAGATTGATAAGCTCTTCGGCGTTACCATGGTCTGCAGTAATCAGCAAATAGCTGTCCGTTTCTTTGGCTAAGTTTACGAGTGAATCTAAGGCATCGTCAGCGGCTTTGATTGCTTCCTTGGTCTCATTAATTTTACCGGTATGAGCGACCATGTCTGGACAGGCGATATTGATGACGGCAAATCGAAAATCTTCCTTCATATAACAAGAAGAAAATTCAATAATTAATTTGTCTGTGGACATTCTCGGCTGAAGATCGTAGGTTGCTATTTTCAGCGAATTTATGAATAGTCTTGCTTCACCAGGAAAAATTGACTCTTTTTGACCATTAAAGTAATAAGTAACCATGGCAGTCTTCTCAGTCTCAGCCGCCCTCAATTGAAGAAAATGGTTATGGGTCATGGTTACGAATCTTAGATTGGGAATACTTGATTTAAGAAATAGCTCTGTTAGCTGTCTTGGTCTGTCAGTTCTGAAATTAAAAAAAACCACGGCGTCGCCGGCTTTGATTCTTGATTCCGCTGGGTTTTCTCCAATAGCAAGAGGCTTGATAAATTCGTCAGTGATCCCGTGACTGTAACTATTTTCAACTGCCGAAACAGGATCGTTACCCAATTTTCTGTCCGAGCCCACCAAACACTCGTAGGCAATTTGGGTTCTGTCCCATCGTTTGTCACGATCCATGGCATAATAACGACCGATTAAAGTAACAATTTTCCCCACACCCATTTTATTAATTTCTTCCTGAACCATTTTCATTTGTTCCAGGGCGTTGTCTGGAGGGCTATCGCGTCCGTCGGTGATTAAGTGCAGATAAACCTCTTTAATATCGTGATTTTTAGCAAACAGCATGAGAGCAAAGAGATGTTCGTTGAAAGAGTGAACACCGGATGAGCCAATCAGACCCAGGAGGTGGAGTCTTGAACCAAAGGAATTGATGTGTTTGACGGTATCGAGAAGAGCTTTATTGGTAAAGAAACTACCGTCGGCTATGGACATGTTTATTAAAGCAAGATCTTGATAGACGATTCTCCCTGCACCGATATTCAAATGACCGGTTTCGCTATTGCCATCCATACCTTCGGGTAAACCGACGGCAGGACCAGCGGCCAACAGCTGGGTATGGGGAAAATTATCCATAAGATAGTTAAAGATCTTAGGATTTTCTTGCGCAATCGCGTTACCCGGTGAGTCTGGGGCGATTCCCCAGCCGTCGAGAATACAAAGAATTACCTTTTTAGACATTATTGGGGATTGAGACTCTCTAGATATTCTTGAATAAAAAGAATTCGATTGTACTTGGCAACTCGTTCTCCGCGACCAGGAGCGCCAAATTTGACGAAATCGGCACCGATTCCGACCGCGAAGTCAGCCAAGAAATCTTCATCAGTATCTCCAGACCGATGCGAAACGATAATCGACATTTCATTCTGTCTAGCCAGTTTAATAACCGAAACTGTTTCCGAAATAGTACCGATTTGATTTGGCTTGATGAGAACGGCATTGCAAGCCCCTTTCTTAATTGCCTCTTGAAGCCGAATTCTATTTGTTACCAACAAATCATCTCCGACTACCATTAATTGTTTACCCACTGAGCCAGTAAAGTTTGACCAGTCATCCCATGAATCTTGCTCAAAAGGATCCTCCACTGAAAGCAAGCTGTATTTGTGAACTAGATCTATCAGAAAATCCCCCAATTGCTGGCCAGATAATGATTCTTTGACATCACTAATGGTATATTTATTTCCCTTATAAAATGAGGATGCGGCCAAATCAAGTCCCAGATAGACATCTTCATTTAATTTGTATTTGCTGGATTCGATCATTTCTACCAACAGTTCGATGGCATCTGTATTAGAAAATAGGTTAGGGGCAAAGCCACCTTCATCTCCGACTGAGTGAATCGCTTTTTTTTCGGTAAGAACCTTCTTCAATAGATGGTAAAGTTCACTTCCCATTTCCAGGGCGTCCGAAAATTTTTTCCGGCTGGAAGGAATACAGTGGTATTCTTGAAAATCTAGATTTCCCGCTCCATGTTTTCCCCCATTGATCATGTTAAAGATAGGTGTTGGTAGATGAAGTGCCGACGGAGTGCCTAGACCATATTTTTGAACTGCATATTCGAAAGTGGGCATTTCGGAACAAGCGGCACCGAGCTCAAAACAAGCTTGAGAAACAGAGAGAATGGCATTGGCTCCCAGTTTGGATTTGTTTACGGTGCCATCTAAATTAAGTAAAATTTGGTCAATATTATTTTGTTTTAGTGGATCTTGGCCGATGATGTATTTGCTGATTATTTGATTTACGCTGGCACATGCCTTTAACACTCCCATACCGTCAAATCTGGCTGGGTCGTTATCCCGTAGCTCAACAGCCTCAAGTCGTCCGGTAGATGCTCCGCTAGGGATTGAGGCCACAGCCCCGTGATTGGTATCCGACCAGATGGTAGTTTCGATTGTGGGATTGCCTCGGGAGTCGAGAATCTCTCTGGCGTAGACGGACTTGATTTTGGACATATTATTTAAGTAAGCGCTTTTCGATTTGAGCTATTACACGGCGGGTATTGTCTACGGCGTCTGGACTAACCGAGACAGAGGTAATACCCCAGCCGACAAGTTTTTCAACCAGATCAGGATAAAGACTGGCTGCTTGACCGCAGAGCGAACTAGTAATGTGATGTTTGTTGGCTGTTTTAACTACATGTTCTAGAGCCCAGGTAACAGCAGGATTCCTTTCGTCAAATTCTGAGGCAACTGTTTCGTTGTCTCTATCAGTGCCGAGAATAAGCATGGTCAGGTCGTTACTGCCGATGGAGACTCCATCAATACCGACTTGTATAAAATCTTCCAACAAAATCACGTTGGAGGGTATCTCGACCATCATCCACAACTTGAAGGTGTTGGATCTTGTAAGGCCAGATGCCGAAATTATCCTTTTGACTTTCACCAACTCGTCGACAGTTCTCACAAAAGGCACCATTAGATGAAGATTTTTGTGACCCATTTTGTTTCTGACTGTTTTGATGGCTTCCAGTTCGAGATTAAAAACCGACTCGTCACTAATGTAACGATATGCACCTCGAAAACCCAGCATTGGATTTGGCTCAATTGGCTCATATGCCTGACCGCCAACCAAATTCCGATACTCATTGGTTTTGAAGTCTGATGCCCGGTAAACAATGGGGCGGTCGCCAAAACTGTAGGTGAATTTAGCAAGACTCTCGGCTAATTTTTCGATAAATATCTTCTCCTTTCCGTCATGAATCATTTTCTTCGGATGGACACCGATCTGAGCCATCATAAACTCAGCCCGCAACAAACCTACTCCATCAGAGTTACCTTGAGCAACGACTGGAGCGAGGTCTGGTTCCCCTAAATTCACATAAACGTGAGTAGCTGTTTTGGGAAATTCGGCTTCCTTAAAATCTTTCTGATCGACTGCCTTACCTTTTTCAGGTACGCCGTTGTAGATGGTGCCAGTAGAACCATTAACGGTGATAATCTGATCATCTTTGAGTGTCTTGGTAGCAATTTTGGTTCCAACGACTGCCGGGATACCCAATTCTCTGGAGACTATTGCGGCGTGAGAAGTTTGACCTCCTTTGTCAGTGACAATCGCCGCAGCTCTCTTCATCGCGGGTACAAAATCTGGTGAAGTCATCTCAGTAACCAAGACATCACCTTCTTTGACCTTGTTGATCTCACTAGCGGTTTTTATTTTTACCACTTTGCCGAAACCGATACCAAAGGAAGCTGGTTCTCCTTGAAGAACCTGGGAGAGTTTTAGGATTTGCTCTTCGGAAATATGTTTGACACCTTTTCCCATATCTAGCGTAGTAATCGGTCGGGTTTGGACCAAATATATCTTGCCATTTTCCACCGCAAATTCACTATCCTGGGGAAAGAAATAATGCTGATGAACTTTGGCTGAAAGTTTGGCAACTTCGATGACCTGTTCATCGGTCAGTTTTCTTAGATTAATTTTTTCCTTAGGAACGTTAATTTTTTTAACACCACTGGGGTATTGCATGATCTCCATAATTGTTTGTGGAACAAATTGCCGAGAGTGGATGGTCATGGTGTCTTTGTTGACGATGTAATGGTCTGGATTGACAACCCCTTGTACCATGTAGTCGCCTAAACCCCAAACAGCTTCGACTACTACCTGATTTTTGTTTCGACTGACGGGATTGACCGAAAACACCACACCGGACACTTCTGATTGAATCATTAACTGTATCGGGACAGCGAGCTGGACTTTGAAATGGTCGTAGCCTTTGGTGGCTCGGTAAAAAATGGCTCTAGCCCCCCAGAGTGACGCCCAGGCTTTCCTGACTGCTTGTAGAACGTTTGATTCCCCTTTGATATCGAGGTACGATTCTTGTTGTCCGGCAAATGAAGCGTCCGGTAGATCTTCGGCGGTCGCTGAAGACCGTACTGCGACCAGGGGATTTTTTTCACCAGGCTTTAAATCTTCGTAACGGCTAAATATTTCCGTGATAAGCTCTTGAGGAATGTCTGCGGTATTTATCAGGCGTTGTATTTTGATTGAAGCCTTTTCGAGTTCTTTTTGATTAGTTACTTCAGTTTGTCTAATAATTTCTCTGATGACAGGCTGCAGTGCGTTGTGGTCAATAACGTATTGATATGCCTGAGCAGTAATCACAAAACCGTTTGGAACGGGGATGCCGTAGTTATACATCTCACCCAAATTAGCTCCTTTACCTCCAACTAGAGGAATATCTTCTTTTCTTATTTTGCTAAATGGTAGTACCAGGGCAGGTGTTGTGGACATTAATGAAGCTCTTTCTTAAGGTAATCAACCCAAGGATTGATAGCCGGGTTGACTTTATTAACTATACCTAAATAATAACTAAACATGACCAAAAAGACCAGTGATTCAAATACCTGAAGCACAGGATCGACTGTTTCCGGTTTTATTACAGTGACCCGGTACTTTTGCTTCAACAGAACGTCACGGGTGATGCGGATTCTCCTTTGAATTATTTCGGGAAATGCATCAGAGTTTAGGATGAGAAAGGAAGTATTATCCTTTAAAGAGGTTGGGTACGATAAGCCTTCCAATAGGTGATGATTGAGATCAGGAAAACTGAAGCTGGCGCAGAATGTTTTGGCTGTTTCGTTTAGAAAATTGCTGAACAATTTTCCAACGCCGGTCAGATGATTGGCGGTAAAGAAGATAAGACCAAGCCCTTTGTGCCTCAGGGCTAGTGCCTTGGCTGGATTTTCTTGGGTGTTTTTTTGGACATTGACCAAGTCAGTCACGCGTTCGATAGTTTGAATGATATCTTTACGATTAAAGAATTTCCCGGCCGAGGGATTGAGGCGAAGAAGGAGTCCAATAAGAGCACCGATGGACAAACAGACTCCTGCTCGTGGTGAACGAGAGGGATTGTGCTTTTCATCTAACTCAATCAAGGGGATTTGTTGATTTTTAGCCAGTTCTTTGAGTTTGCCGTTGGCAGTGATGCAAACCTCTGGACAATTTCGCTGAGATGCATCTTGAGCGCAAGAGATAATCTCTTCGGTATTACCGGAATAGCTAGACAGAATAACGAGTGTTTTTTTGTCCGAATAGGACGGAAGACGATAATTGGCGACCATTTCAAAGGGAATTGCAAGCAAAAATGGAGCTAGTGACCGGACTATTTCAGCGGAGAGATTGCTGCCACCCATACCCGCAAAGACAATATTATTTATTTTATTGGGATCAAAATTCAAATTGACGAACTCGGCCTGATGCCAGCCGGACTCAATTTGGCGTCCAAATTTGGTAAGGGAATCGTACATGTTATCCGGATCTTGTAGGCGAAAGATTTTGGGGTTGTCAAGTGAGTTCATGTTATTTATTTAGGGCATAGGCGTTGATATTGCTGGCCCAGTTGATTTCCGGGCAACTTTTGAGAATCTGACTAAGTCTATCCCTGACTTCATTGTAGATCTTCTCGCTCCTACCTTCAAATCTCACCGTAATATATGGTCCGTTTTGAGAGGCTCGGATAACAGACATCATATCTTCGGTGTCGATTCTAACTCCATCCATGTCATTTACTTTGGCATCTGGCCAACTGATGACCAATTCATGTCTTAATTTATTTTCCACCAGATCAAACTTGATTTTGTCCGGCACTTCGAGTTTGATTTCCGGACTACCAAGATAACTTTCAAAGGAGGAAGTGGCTTCCGAAAGAGTCTCTCCATGCTTCTCTAAGAACGAAAGGAGTCTTAAGCAGGCAAAGGCAGCATCATCATGACCAAAAAAATTGTCCATAAAGAAGATGTGTCCGGAAAGTTCTCCTCCTAGCATGGCTCCGGTCTCTAAAATTTTGGATTTGATAAATGAGTGCCCTGTTTTCCACATTAAAGGATTTCCACCGAGTTTCTTGATAGTTTCGGGAACAGATTTGGAACAAAGGTTGTTGTAGATAATAGTGGCACCCGGAATATTTTCCAAAATATCGATAGCAAAAAGGGTGACGATGATATCCATCCAATGGAGTTTACCCATTTCATCAACGACGGCCATTCGATCTCCATCAGCGTCAAAGGCGAAACCAAGATCGGCCTTGGTCCGAAGAACTTTTTTACTTAAGCCATTCAAAACATTGATGTCAGTCGGGTCGGTTCCGTTGGGAAAATTGCTGTTTAGTCTTTCATTTTGTGTGATGACCTGACAACCAGCTTTGCGAAAGATTTGTGGATAGAATCGGCCTGATGATGTATTTAGAGTATCAACAACTAGTCTCCATTTCTTGTGGAGGTGAAAGTAGCCGAGAAGGTGCTTCTTATAATATGAGTAAATATCTACCGTTCGATTCCGTCCATAGCCAATTGAAAATCTCTCACTTTCAGTAATTTGTCTTAGTTCTTGAATTTCTGTTCCGGACATGGTTTTTGAGTATCCGATACCTAGCTTAAGCCCGTTAAACTCTTTTGGATTGTGTGAAGCAGTGATCATGGCACATGCCTTGGTGAGAAAGTGATAGGACGAAAAATAAACAATCTGACTCAACGAAAGACCGATATCGATCGTGTCTACTCCGCCGTCATTCAAGCCCCTGATAAAGGATCTGGAAAAGGCTAGACTGCTCCGACGATTATCGCGTCCAACCGGACAAAGACGAATTCGCCTTTCAGTCAGGAAGGTGGCAAATCCACGCCCAATTAAATAGATTACTTCTTCTGTTAGCTCTTGGTCTACGATTCCCCGAATGTCGTACCCGCGAAAAATATACGGACTTAACTGCATTAATTCAGTATAGCAATCTCACGGTAAAAAAAGAAAAGAAAAACACCCTCCGAAGAGGGTGTGAATTTTAGTGGTCGATGCCTAGTTCATATTTGTAATGCTCTATGGCACCTAGGTCGCCTGATGCTTTTGTGGGATTGTCAGAGAGCTTAGCCGTATTAATTCTTCGACCATCATACGGATCGAACACGGCAAACTGCTTGATAACGATGCTAAGAGGCTTATGTCCGCAGTCGTTTGACAGCCAAGTACCTATACCGAAAGGACTCTGGATCCGATTTTTACAAGCATCGTGTACTTCGTCAATTTCGTCATAACTTTTGATACCGTCTGAAAATAGTATTACCCTACTCATAGGGTCAATTCTTATCCTAGAACTTTTGTAGTGCTCAACAATCATATCGGCATAGGACCTTATGGGGCGCATGGAATCGTGTCTGACACCGTCGTACAACATCGACCAGTGACGGTTGAAAACCCTCAGAAAATCTTTAGTTCCAAAGGTATCTGTAAGCGCGATGCCGAGTGCTGTGCCGTACTGTTTCTCCCAGGATTCCAACATTTTTTCATTCGCACTTCTTACTCCATATAATCCTGCATGAAGTTGATAAGCTCGATGAGCATTGGTTCCCATAGATGTTAGATTGTTATCTTGAGCCAATTGCATATTGCTGGTACCATTCAAGACACCGCCCTGTGATCGAGGACCGGCCGTGTCGACCAGAGCACTCAAAACATTTTTTTGGACCTCGTAAGAAAAACGCCTTCGTGTGCCAAATTCAGAAAAGTAGGCTAATTTTTGTTTGAAGGTGGCTCCCTTTTCTTGAGCTCTACGTACGTAGTCAAGATCTGGTTTCTTACCGGTCATCTTGAAGTACAACTCGGAGACCAGAGCCATTAGAGGAGTTTCCCAAAGCACCGTGCGATGCACAAAACCGGTTATTTTTATTTTTAAGGCAGCATCAACTTGGGTAACCTCAACTTCTGATGGGTCAAACCGAAAATTTTTGAACCAGCCCCAATAGGAAGTTTTGATATACCACATATCTTTCTTGTGATAAGCAATTTGATCATCAGTCGCCTTTAATCGGGACATATAGCCTATTTGTTCTTCAAGAGCTTTGCTAAATTTTGGCGGAAAAGGTGTCCCGTCACGATTGAGAAATTGGTCCTCTGTCACTACAAATTCATACTGGTCGATGGCTTGGTTACTTTGAGTAATCGCATATGAGTCGTTGTCAAAAATCGAGTGGATGAGTGGATCGAAATACATGTAGCCTCCTATAACGGTCTAAGCCGTGATTTTAGTGTACGCAAGATCTCTACAGGGTATTATAGCACATAGTGTCTATGGTACACGAATATGGTCGATTTAGGCTTGATTTGGCTTCAGGCGCTTCACCACTTCTACCCACAAAATGGTGGTCAGTGAAGCTAACAAAGGATATATCCAGTGATTCAAGCCCATGGGTGTGGTGTCCAGCAAACGGTTAACTGTGGGATTGTAGATACCGAGCAACAGCAACGCGAAACCGTAACCCACGGCTACCAGGAGATATTTGTTATCAAATAAGTTTATTCGATAGATAGGTTTTTTGAGGTCTTTGTAGGAAAAGATGTAGGTCAAATCGATAGAACCAATGACGGCAAAAGCAACTGTTTGGGCCAGTTTAAGATTATTGCCATTGAAAATATGATGAAACGCAAAAAGGGCGGTGAGCCCTGCAGTTAGACTAATAGCGACTATCAGCAGGATCATTGGCAACTCTAGAATGTGTTCACTGATTAATTTTCGCGGCTTTTCGTCCATAATACCAGTTTCTTTTGGTTCAAACCCAAGAACAATGTCCGGTGGGCCATCGCATATCAGATGAACCCAAAGAATTTGGACAATAGTCAGAGGTATGGGGACGCTGAGCATCAGAGCACCCATAATCAAAACGATTTCTGCAAATGAGTTTGATAATACATAAGCGACAACCTTCTTGATGTTGGCAAATATTACTCTGCCCTCTTCAACTGCGGACACTATTGTTTTGAAATCACTATTCAATAAAATTATATCTGAGGCGGACTTTGCCACATCTGTGGCTGATCCAACGGCTATACCGATGTCCGCTTTCTTAAGTGCCGGCCCATCGTTGACACCATCTCCTGTCATAGCGACCACTTCTCCATTTTCCTGTAGCGCCTCGATGATTTTTAGTTTCTGAGTGGGTACTACTCTGGCGAACAGAGTGAAATTTTGTATTCTTGCTCTTAGGTCACTCGCTGGAATCTTGTCAAGCTCAGAACCTTCGATGGCACCTCCATCCGGTATGTCGAGTCCGACTTCTTTGGCTACTTTTAGAGCTGTATGTAAATAATCCCCTGTCACTATTATCACCCGAATTCCGGCTTTCTTAGCCTCGACAATGGACTGAGAGACGGTTTTTCTAATTGGATCCTTAATTCCGATTAAGCCTGACCATTTGTAGCCAGACTGGCTCGTTATGGTGGCATGAGATTTTTCGCACAACCCCACCACCCGCAGTCCTGATTTGGCCCAGTCCTCGAATTCATAAAGAATTCTCCTCTTTTCTTTTTGGTTTTCGTTACAGAAACTCAATATGACTTCAGGTGCGCCGATAATATAGCCGGAAGTTTTGTCAGCGACTTTGACAATGGCTTTGGCAAACTTCTTGTTACTTTCAAAGGCTTCTTCATGAAGAATGTTTGCCTTGTCCAGTATTTCCTGGGGATCTTTGCCTAACTCTTTTTTGAGAAAATTCCAAATAGCGATTTCCAGGCTGGTTCTTTGCGTGTTGAGGAAAATTAAGCCCCGTATCGCCTCAGAATGATTTTTAAATCTCGTCTTTACGACTTTCATAACTCCTTCGGTGAGAGTTCCTGTCTTATCGGTACAAATGACAGAAGTGGCTCCGAGTGTTTCGATGGAAAGAAGTTTTTTTACTAAGCCATCTTTTTTGAGAATTCTTCTCACTCCCAAAGATAGAATAACCGTGACTGCTATGGGAAGTCCTTCAGGGATAGCCGCGACCGACAGGACGATTGAATACCGAAACATATTCCACAAATCTTGCTTGAGGAGAATTCCAATTAAGAAAATCAAAAAGGAGACGGCTCCAATAATTAAAACCAGTGTTTTGGAAAATTTTTCAAGTTTTATCTGGAGAGGGGTGGGAGATTCCTTTATCTGAATTAGACTTTTGCCTATTTTTCCGATCTCAGTTTGCATGCCAATTTTTTCCACCTTCATCGTTCCCCTTCCCGCCAAAACTGTAGTGCCCATAAATAACCGGCTGTTTATGACTCTAACAGATTTTTCTACCGGCTCCGATTCTCCTGTGAGTATCGATTCGCTTACCAGGATGTCAGTTCCTTCCAAAAGAGTTCCATCTGCCGGGATGTTGTCGCCGGAACCTAAATAGACAATATCATCGGGAACCAAACCGGAGGCTTCGATCGTTTGGCGGATTCCTGAACGAAGAACGATCGTGAGCGGTTTAATGATTCTTTTTAGTGCCCCTAGTGTTTTTTGAGCGCTATACTCCTGAGAAAAACCCATAACTACGTCAAGTAAAACAATCATGGAAATCAGTAATACATCTAGATATTCTCGAAAGATGAGGGAAATCGCTATTACTCCAAAAAGGAGGTAGATCAACGGACTTTTGAACTGTGAAAGAAGAATCGAAAGAAGGTGAAGCCTTTTCTCTTCAGGCAGTGAGTTTGGACCATGTGTCTTCTGTAAAGATAAAACCGCTGAAGAATCTAAACCGGTATATTTCATAGTTATGTTTCTTACATAACTATAGCAAAATAATAGATTGCCACGTCTGCCTGCCCTCCTACCGGCGGGTAAACCGGCAGGCAGGTCGCAATGACGGGGGGAATTAGATGTTTTCTACAAAAGTTAAGGCTACTCCTTGCTTCCCGGCTCTACCGGTGCGGCCAATGCGATGAGTGTAGTCGTCGAAAGTGGCTGGTTCGTCGTAGTTTATGACATGAGATATATCTTTGACATCGATACCTCTGGCGGCTACATCGGTGGCTATCAGAATATTGATTTGATTGGCCTTAAATTTTCTAAGGACATTTTCGCGTTGATTCTGTCTCTTGTCGCCATGAATTGCATCGGCGGGAAAGCCAGCATTTTGTAAAGCGATAGAGATTTTCTCAACGCCATGCTTGGTGCGGCCAAAGATGAGCACCTTCTTAAACTCTTCTTTTCTGAGAAGATCACTTAGAACTTCCATCTTATTTCCATGAGTACGGATTATATTTTGTTCTACGTTGTGTGATGTGGCACCGTTTTTGACGGATATCTTTAATGGATTAATTAGGAAACGCCGGGCTATATCCTCAACTTTTGGGTCTAAAGTAGCCGAGAAGAGTAATGTTTGTCTTTCCTTGGGCAGAAATGACATAAGTTCGGTGATTTCTTTGACGAAACCCATATCCAGCATTCTGTCGACCTCGTCCAGTACTACGGTATGGGTGTTTTGAAGATTCAAGGCACGACGATTATAAAGATCTCTCAACCTACCTGGAGTTCCGATATAGATGTGGGGACGACGACGAAGGTCATCTAATTGACGACGAATGTCGGAGCCTCCTATTAAAACACAGGAATAGATGGGTAAATTGGTAGCCAAGGCTCTTATTTCGTCACGGATCTGGACAGCTAGTTCACGGGTGGGAGCCACAATCAGACAGGTTTCGTTTGGGTTGGCCAAGAGTTTTTGAATGACTGGGAGGGCAAAAGTAGCTGTTTTGCCAGTGCCTGTGTCAGCAAGACCAATAATATCTTTGCCATTCAGGGCATGTTCTAAAGCCTGATCTTGAATCTGGGTTGGGGTGACCATGCCCCGACTAGCTAAATTGGTGTGAACTTGGGGATGCAGATCGAAGTCGGAGAATGCGTGTCTGATAATGGCTTCCGCTTCGGTTACTGGTGTGGCGGCGCAAACAAAAAATCGTGGGTCAAGAGACTTGGGCATAAAACGATTAGGTCTTCGGAAATTGTTTCCCGAAGAGCGAAAGCCGTGACTAGCTGGCCCGCCTGCCGGACGGGCAGGCCTCCGGCCATATGAAGGACGTGAATTAAACATATTTTGTGGGGAATTCCCCGATTGTCCTCTGGAAAATAAAAGCTAGACAATCGAGATCGAGTCTACCTCAGAGCCAACAGCTCTACCTAAGAACAA
>Ga0075779_118_pt1 | contig 16689 bp, 21 predicted proteins | sample RifGroC1_FD_67872 | JGI IMG/M metagenome (GOLD analysis project Ga0075779, IMG submission 67872) | Microgenomates bacterium GW2011_GWC1_44_10 | reverse complement strand
AAGGTGCCCCCCACCCCCATCGCCATTCCAACTTTTAAGCGCGACAAATGGGAGGCAATCCACTTTTCCTGTTTCACCGGATTGTACTGAACGAATAGAATGTCCGGTTTCCAAGCGTTTATTTTTTTTGTCACCCGGTCATCCGCAGCCCTATCGGTGCCAACGCGATTTTCACCAGCGTCAAACATCACCCTCAGTCTTGGAAACCGTTCTAGAAGCATTGTGGCGGTTCGTGAACCCACGTCTCCCCATCCGCCAAGTAAGAAAACCTTCCAACCACGCCTTTCGGCCAAAGCATTTAGCTCTTCAAACAATCTAACCCCAGTTACAGTCTCTCCTATTCGGCTCGACAATATCTTCCTTCCAACATTGAGTCCTTCCGCAAAACACTTAAGAATAAAAAAACCACCCTTAGTTTGAGTTCTTTTCAGATACTCCACCGCCGCCAATACCGAAACCCCATCGGGAGTTACCAAATCGGCTTTTCGCATAACGTCCCTAAAAACAATGTCACTTTGGGCCGTAACGAAGAATTCGCTGTATGCGGTAACGACTTGTCTGGCTTTCTTACCAGGCCTCTTCAGCCAACCATCAATGATTGCTATAGTTTCCTTTCTATTTAGGATATCAACCGGTATACCCAAAACTTCAGATCTCATGGTATTATTCTATCAGTACGATATCCTGTAGGAACCTCATTCTACCAAATCCCCAATTTAGGCACAAACATATCACTCTCATTGTTAAGCTGCCAAACACTTCATTTATATCTTTATACCTGTGTATCGAACCTTTTAAGACATTTTTGATTAGGAAACCAACCAGGAAGAAGTCGTTTACCCCAACAGTTAAAGGTCAGAACCTCAAAATCAGTAAATATTTTCGAAAAAAGGCATTGTCTATGGGTTTGTTTTGCATGACTTATATACATCAGCGCTGGAAAACACCTAAAAGAACTTATTAGGATATACGAAGAGTGGTGCGACACCTTCCTTTTCACTATTATTGAACAACATATATATACATAATTCAAAGCCAATCAAAATATATTGCAAATAAACATAGCTATTTTCAATGGACCTGTAACTATATCCCAATTTACATCACTATTCTCACCTAATCACGAGCATTGATGACAAAGAATTCTGTAATTTTAACCTATATCATACAGAACATTGATATAGTATGACCGAGGAGCATGTCGTAAACGTAAACAATTAACAAAAAATAATATGAAGACATAACTGCATCAGACCACATCACTAAGATCCGACAGTGAAAATAACATACGTACGAAGTAACTTATATCACACATTGTAAATAATATGCATCGAAATTTTTTCCATGGGTAAAATTCAGAAAAACACAAATGGTTAATAACGTCCACGCAATCATTAAATGCAGACTTACTACGCACTGGTAGTATATTAAGGGATTCCTCTTCCGTAAATAAATTTTTCCAAAACAAATATTCATATGGGCTGGCAATTATCCCAAAATGATGCTGTAGATCACTATCTATTAAAGATATCAATATATTCAAATCTAGTGAGAAAAAGAAATCACTAATTTGATCGAATGATCTGAAACCCCCCCCATCAATATTACCCAAACTACCTGTTCGCATACCATACCACCATAGCGTATACAAAGAAAAATATTTAAACTACCACGTATACCATAGAGGGTATTAGCAGCACTGTGAAGAGAAATCGCTCCATTCAACGTACTAGCCGTTTAATAGTTAAAGGTTGCGATATTTATTTCAGCTTATTCTTCCCATCTCATCTACTGACCCAATCATGGAAACCAAAAACTGTCATCATATTCTCCGATAAGCTAATAACTGACTCCTCCTTAGAGACTTTCTTACCAAATATTTTCCTCAGTTATTTAGGTAAATATAATCTAAACTCTTTACTAAGAATTGACTTCAATCACTACCTTATAAAAATCATGAGAAAAAGGCGATTTTGAACTAAATAGCTTAAATAGCAGTCACATTAACCATCTGATAAACGTATCTCTATTACTTGATACAAAGGAACCTTATACACTACTTCATAATACTTCTAGCGTAAACATCTAAATTCTCAATTGCTATCCCAATACCTTTTATTACACACCTAAGTGGATCCTCCGCTACAAAGGCGGGTACACCTGTTTCTTGGGTGATCAATCTATCAAAACTTTTTAACTGTGCCGTCCCCCCTGTCATTACTATTCCTTTGTCGATAATATCTGATGATAACTCCGGAGGAACCTCCTCCATCACCGTTTTAAGCATTTGAACAATTTTTCCTAGAGGTTCTCTCATGGCTTCAAAAACTTCTACCGAGGATAAATGAATTTGCTTCGGCAAACCGGTAATACTATCCCGACCGGTTACCTCCATCGCCTCTTCTTTAGAGGATGGCATGGCCGACCCAATCTTAATCTTTATCGATTCGGCCGTAGTCTCCCCAATTACCAAATTATGTTTTCTTCTTACGTACTTAGAAATCGCCTCGTCAATTCTGTTTCCTGCTACCCTAACACTTTTAAATGTCACTACCCCTCCTAGGGATATTACAGCGGCTTCCGATGCTCCACCACCCATATCCAAAACCATATTTCCAGAGGGTTCAGAGATAGGTACTCCAGCCCCAATCGCCGCCGCCAAAGGTTCTTCTATTAAATAAGCATTTCGCGCCCCCGCTTCCATCGCAGCACCCAGGACTGCCCGCCGCTCTACCTGAGTTACTCCCGCCGGCACACAGATCATCACCTCCGGCTTCATCAGACCATATGCACCCACTTTACGTAAGAAGTATTTCAACATCGCCTCGGTCACCGCATAGTCAGCGATCACCCCATCACGCATTGGTTTACTGGCTTTGATGTTTCCTGGGGTTCGTCCCAGCATTTTTTGAGCTTCGTGTCCTACCGCCAGTACTTTGCCATCATTTAGAGACACTGCGACTACTGTAGGTTCTTCCAGCACTACCCCTTCACCCACCACATACACCAGACTATTGGCCGTTCCCAAATCAATCGCAATTTTTTTATAAAATGAAAATCCCATTTGAGAGAATTCTACCAGCAATTCTAATCAAACATAATCTATCAAACTATAACATTAGATGTCACATACTCACCCCTCCATACTGGATTCACTCGAAATTAATCGAGAATTGGTATAATACGTTTGTGAACAGAACTCCCTCCAAGAACCCTAAAGGACGCCGCCTAACCGTTAATCTCTTCATCATTCTTTTTCTCATTGTGGGCACGTTTGTAGCTATTAAATTCGCTAAGGGCTATCGTCCCAATCTGCAAAACCGGTCCCTCAGTGGCACAGGGCTCTTAAGCGTATCCTCATATCCAAAGTCAGCGAGAGTCATCATAAACGACAAGCTTACCACCGTTACCGACGACAAGCTCTATCTTCTGCCGGGAACATACACCGTCAAGATTGAAAAGGATGGCTTCCATCCCTGGATCAAGACTCTCCCGATCAAGGACGAGTTAGTCACAGCTAGTGATGCCCGCCTCTTCCCTATAATTACTGCCACTTCCCCCCTCACGTTTTACCAAGTGAGAAATGCAACCCTAAACACTGATGGCACCAAAATAGCCTATGTCCTAAAAGATTCACCTCAAGGAATAACCAACGGCCTCCATATTCACTCACTCTCCGGCAATCTTCTGGGCTCTTCCAATATTCAAATCGCCGAAAACTCCCCTAGGGATTTTTCCCAGGCCTTACTCATCTGGTCACCGGACAGCTCTCAAATACTAACCGTCTTCATAGACAAGACCCCAGCCACTAAAACTTCAAAATCATCTGAGAAAATATCCTCAGCTTACTTGCTTTCCACTAAAGGGATGAATCTAAGGACTATGTCCGATGTTACCCTCCGACTCCCTCTAATAATAAGCGAGTGGCAGGATCAATTCGCCAAGCTCAATTTGCCCACCATAAATCTTTTCCCAAAATATATGGTCGAAATCCTGACCAAAAATTCGGTTAATGTTTACTTTTCACCGGATAAAGAAAAGGTTTTCTATACTCCAACGGCAGATACCTCCCTACCGGAAAACGAGATAGCCAAAACTTTACCCAATATCAACTCTACCCCAGAATCTAGAAACATCATCAAAGATAAAACCTACTTATTTGATCTAAAAGAAGGCACCAACTACTTTCTTCCTTTTGCTAGTAAGTCCTCTGATTTTTCCAAAGATCTTATTGTTTCCGTTTCCGCTACTCCTTCCGCCAGTCTTTCTCTCATCCGCCAGCTAAAAGCTCAGACCGAAAGTCGTCTGACCACCAACCTTACCTGGTACTCAAATAGCCGCCAGCTAATAGTCACCAACCAGGAAGGAGTGAATCTTGTCGACTTTGATGGACTCAATGTGGTCAATATCACCTACGTTCAACCTCTAGATGGCTTCGTGGCCACTTCACCGGACGGTAGCAAACTTGTCCTTCTGACCAACATCAATCAAAAGCCGGAAACTTTTAATCTCATTACTTTCGATCTGAAGTGATTAGAGTCGATTGTCAACAGCTTTTCTAAACTTTGCGCTGGTCATCGGAGTCACTTTGTATTCCAACCTTTCAACCTGTCTCTTATCGTTAATTTCCATGTCCAACAACTCGATTTTGAATCCATATTCTGGAGGTAAACCGTAATCTTTTTTTCCTAAAGTCAGCTCTGATCCATCTAATTGAGGATATCTACTCGCTATCATCCTGTCTTGAAATTTTAGATCAGAAGTCCTTGGATCTCCATCTGCTAACAAATCTACCAAGTACTCCGACTCGGCTGGTCTGCCTTCAGTTTCGGACAGGTTATCACTCCACACTTGCAACAGCAAAAAGTCTCTTTTTATCCCCTTATCTGCGCCTGCAAGTATAGAAATATGCTTAATCGTTAATTTATACTTAAATCCACCATAACTTGCTTCGCACTCCTCTCTGAAGTTTTCTCCTTGTTCACCGGAGTATTCGACATCTTTTTGCTGATTTTCATGGTAAGACCATCCACTCTCTTTTGTCATCCACCAATTATACTATTTTCGATTTTATCCCTATCATTGACCTGATGTAGCTACTTCCCGCACTACTTTCCACGCCTTTATAGCCGTTTCAAAATCATCAAAGTAAAAAATATCCAAACGCCCTCTTCCCGATTTGTCAGCCGGATCGTGTTGGTGGTCGATCGTTCTTCTTACCAGTCGGTCACCGTCGTAGTAAACAGTAGTGATATATTCTTGATCACTAAAGACTTTTCTCACCACTTCATGGGTAAGAGTTTTTGCCTCATTATCTGTTAACATCCTCATTATCGCTGACTCGGCCATCGCTTTTGTCAGGTCGTTCAATTTGACTTTTTCTCTGTATGTCGGCAACATCATCCGTATTTCATAACGTTTTTCGGCCAAAATGAAATCAAACTCCCATTCGTCATCCACTTTTCCAAATTCTTCGGACCATAAACAAATCTCATCGATACAAACCGTTCGAGCTTCCGTCTGTTTAAATTTTACCAACTCCGACTCTAGTTGTTTGGCTTTCGCTCCTACTTGATAAAAGCAGTCGTTATCATATTTTATGGCTCGTACCATTTCCGCTAGATCGATTCCTTTGGCCACCAGCTCCAAATCCTTAAGATATGAGCCCAGAACCACGGCCTCTCCGACGACGGCATCGATCCAGTTACCTCGTCCCAACTCATATATCAGGTCATACTCTTTCTTCATGCCCGTATTTTACTCCACCCCCCCGTCATCTCGACCGAGTGTAACGAGTGGAGAGATCTCCCTCCACCCGTCATTGCGTGTAGGGGCGGACCCCCGCGTCCGCCCGAACTCCCCACGGCAATCCATCCCCTCCTGGATCCATAAAGATAAGTTAAAATAACCGTATGTCGATGTAGCTCAGACGGATAGAGCATCTCACTCCTAACGAGAAGGTCCCCAGTTCGACTCTGGGCATCGACACCCCAAAAGTAGTATAATCCATCCCATAGTTTTACATTAACATCCAGAAGGAGGTCGTAATGGCCCAAAAACGTCAAAATACCGCCCTACCTCCTCCGGAGGTCAAGCGAGTAATTAGGAAGCTCCACCTGTGTCGAAAGGACATCGATGGCTGGTACGCCGTTCCCACCCTCAACCCTCCACCAAACCGTCTCAGTCTGGAAACTTTTCTTCAAGAGGGTCAGGTAGATGCCGTAAGGGTGATATTACCGCTACTTGGCAACAAAATCCTTACCCGATCAATCAGAAAAATTGATTTGGTCACCGGTTGTGGTCGTGGCTGCCATACATGTTTAGCGGATTCTTCTCTTCCGTCACGGTACTTTTCATATCAATCACTCCAGCGCTTGTTCCATCTCAAAAGTTTCTTAAATACTCTAGCCAAAGACAGACTCCGACTTGGAAATACTAGTGATCCTTCAGATCATCCCCAACTCGTCAAGATCGTCAAGCTAATACTAAGGCAAACAAAATTCTTGGATCGTCGAATGAGGAATAATAGTCATGGTCACAAGAGGCATCGTGTCACCGTTTTTACCAATTATCGACCGAACAACGAGTCGCAACTAAATGAATTGTTGGATTTAGCCACCAAGAATCAACGGCGTCTTACGGTGGTGATTTCCCTTCCTCTGAACAAAACCGACACCGTCAACGACCGTTTTATTAAGTACGCTAGATCATGCCGGAACATCTTTATCAAACCAAAAGGTCATGAGGTGAACGCTCGTTTCAAAAACATTCACATCCAAGACGTTCGTCACGAGACTCTTATTTTTACCACTGGTCGAAGATTATCTCGCCCAGTTTTAATGGCTAAAAAGGATACAGGATGTGTGGTTGAAACAGATAGAGAACTTGATTACAGACATCGTGGCTTCGTTGAGATCTATTTCAACCCCGACGCACTCTGGCTCATGGCGTACTCCACCATCCATGAATCACATACAGTCAGGTCTTATACCCCTCTAAACTCTACCAATCTTGAAGTGTTCAGCCTGCTACCCTACCACCCAAACAATCTTATCCCTCCAAATTGGCCAGGAAAAACCAGACCAGAACGCTCTGGCGAAGAAGCCAATCGAATCAAGAAAACCGATCATACTCCCAAAAAAAGTGTGACCATCGTCAGATAACCAAAACCCCGCCAAAAGCGGGGTTATATTTTTGTCTTTCCTGCGTCTAATGCACCGATAGATCAATAGAAAAGCCCCTCCAGAATGGAGGGGCAAAAAACGTAACAACTAGGCAAAGGTTTGGCTGCGGGCAGCGGACACGACCGAAGGGCTAGCGCCACCATCTGAGTCTTCTTCACTTTCAACCTTCACAACGACCTTGCGCACCCGCGCACCACCGCCGGCGTCCGAGACAAAGTTATCGGACACAATCTGGACACCGGACACGCCAAAGAGCGCATCCAAACGGGCCTGATCTTCTGCTGTGGGGTCATCAATCTCTACAACTCCGGCATCATTGGCCTTGTCGGCCAGCTTCTGCCACTCGGGAATCAAAGCATCGGGCAAATGGGAAGGAACAACAGGTTTCTTGGTAGTAGCCATTTTTTCTCCTTTAGATATCTTCTAGAGACACAGTTTGTTGGTGCTCGGGACAACGGTCCCACTTTTGAACCTTAAGCCTTAAAGAACTATCGCTGATCTCAAACTGCTTAACTCCTTTGGCGTTCGGCCGCAGACGGCAGTTTGGATACAGACCAATTCTATCCTGTATGTTAATATACTCAGACAGAATTTTCAAGAGGGAGTGATCGGAAGTGTTAATTACCGGAGTCCACGATCGTGCACGCAAGTAGATATGATTTTCAACAGCCTTTCCTTGAACAATGTCCAAGACAACGCTGGAAATCACCGCTGCGATTTCGGAAACAGGGCCACGGAGTGCAGGCACGGCTTGCAAGCCAACAATCGCCGATTTCACACTATCCGTACCTAGACCGTAGTCCACACTTTTACCCATGTAGGCATCTCTTCCCAGCTGATGCTCCACACAGCAAAGACACCCTCTATCATAATCGGTGATCACGGTTACTTCCCCACCATCGCCAAGAGGATAAATTCCTCCCATGATCAGGGGAGTTTGAAACGTGGCACAAAAGTTGTTGACGAAGTATTTGGTATCCGGGTTATCTACACTGAGAATGACCACATCGGCATCGGCGTGTTTCATCAGGATATCCTCTACACGTCCATGACATGCTGTGATTTTCTTCGGATAGACCCCTCTGGATTTCATCCAACGCCAACAACCCATCACCTTCGATTCACCAATTTCTTCAGGTCCCAGAAGATGTCTTTCAATATTCTTATCTTCCAGGATATCAGGATCAATCAAAACCACTTCCTTGAAGGGGTAGCATAGATTGGCCAAAGTAAGGCTACCTAAGCTACCCAACCCCACTAGAACCAACTTACTGTTTCCCAGAACGTTTAGATCCAGGATTCCGAGGGTGCGATGAAGTTCATTCATAGCAAACCCCTCGCCTCATGTTTCATAACAATATCCAATAAAGTATCACCTCGGGACCATACATCACCAACTTTGAGCTTCGGATTCTCTTGGTGGTACTGAACTCGCAAGCCGGTTGGCTTCTTCAGATCAACGATCTTGAGGTCTGGTCTGGTGTTTGGATACGTATCGGAAGTTGTTATCATGAGAACACCTGACCACATAGGATGTTCAATCATCAGTTGCAAGTTGAGACCATTGTTGGTCGAATTAACCTTGTTTATGGTCTTTGTCCGGCAGCCATAGGTAGCAAGTTGTCTTATTTGACTAAGATATTCGCCTTGGGAGTCAAGATGCCAGGAAGTCATCGGCACCTTCGGCGCGTACACGTCGTCGATAACCGTCGGTGTCACCAAAATCGGTCTGGGCATCCGGAGATTGGCCATGGTTCGATTGTAGAAATATAACCGCAACTCAATCTTAAGATTTCGCCGAATTGAAAGACAACTCTCGAAGAGATTGGTACTGATTTCTTCATCGGGATTGCTCACAATATTCGCCAGGGGCGCGATGGCTATTGACAGACCATCTACCGTAACTGATTCCATAGTCGACTGTTCGTCAGTCCGAGACTGCTGTTTCAATCCAAGTACGTGGTGAGAGTGGCCTTTCGAGAAAAACATGTACTCGGTATTAGCGTAAAAAGCAGGTGAGTTACCCGCCATTGGCCGAATGAGAGGATACTGTTTTTGAAGCCAAGCAACACACGTTGCTAGGTGGCTTCCGCCAATCGTCGTCACCGAAAAACCGCGACTTACTTCCTTGCTTGAAGGTAGGATAATGTTCGTAATCAAAGCAAAATTATCCACCTCCGGGAAGACGATTCCTGCCACCCCCCATGAAGTTTCGATGTGAGGGTATTCTCCCACCAAGCGAAAAGTATCTAACACCGCCCCTCTTGTCAGAAGAATTGTAGGTTGAATCACTGAGCTCCTCCTTTTACCAGTCGAAGTTTTCGTAGTGTTTGACACACCACTCAAGTCCGACCAATAGAGCACTGCAGGCGTTATCTTTGTTAGAGTTCCAATCGTAGGCACTACTAAAAATGCACAATCTCCCACCGCCCAATACATTGTGTCTTTCACTAGCATGTAATGCCTTCACTTCAGGCATAAGGTTGTAAACAGTTGGTGGGTGGCGTGGATAGTAATTTGGGAAGGTGAGTCGGATTTGACTCTTATAAAAGACGCGTCGATACTGCGCAGGTTTTTTGAACAACTTTACCAGGATTGGATTAGCTGTCCTGTCTGTCGCAATTTCAAACGTAATATCAAAAACCGGCGTATATTCATCGTCTTCACGAATACACCCCCAATCGTATTCCAACACTCGGACAAAAACGTCTACACCCCTAAGATTACACGGAGTCCAAGGACCACTGTCGTCCAAACCGGCACGGACTTTCTTCGTGCCAAAACGGGTTCTGATCGATCGAACTTCTTCTTTGAATCTTTCTGTAAAACCGTCAGGAGACCAAACTCCATGACGATTTTTCCCTGAGTGGAACCAAGGCATATCATACCTCCTTAAATCTCATCCTGATTGTAGGTTTTCCCCGTATCGACTACTCGACCTTTGAACTGTCCGAACTCATTAAGACGGCTTGATGCAAAAGAGCCAAAGACTCGCCAAGAAACCTCTCCCGCTTCAGAAAAAGGTAGTTTCTTCGTAGCGGCGGTGGCTTTTCGTTTAGTACCAAGCTGACGGAACTCAACCAGATCGACAATCCCAAATGACGCTTTCATAGACCACAATCCAACCACGTCCCGAATTCGACGCTTTTCAGACAGATCAGCGAGGGATGTAGGAGCGGCACGGAAAACGACGCTTTGCTGGTTAACTATCATCGGGCAGTAACTTACCCAAACAAACTCACCTTCGTGACTGAGCTCAAACTTGATTACAGCTTGAACATTGCCAACTTGTGAAGCTTTTTCAAGCTCAATTTTGGCCATCAACTGAGGTCTGATGGCAAAAATAAGTAGTGCATGACCTTCATCCACTAACTTTTTGCCAATCATGTCGGTAATAACCAAGTTGGTTTCACTTGGGCTATCAAGGGCCTGAACAAAAAAACGATTTATCCTTACGGAAACACTATTCATGGTTCTCCTTTGCACAGATTTTCAAAGATCCAAGCGTAATTTTGTGAAGTTTACTGAAACAATATATTTTAATATGGGATTCTTCAAAGTCAAGTCCCCTAGGCACAAAAAACTATGCAAAATTAGGGTCGGGGTGCGCAGAATTGAACTGCGTGCCTCTCCGTTCCGAACGGAGCGTGATAGCCGATTCACTACACCCCGAAAGCAAACTCTATTTTACATCCTACGATCACAAAAAAGCTCCCCCATTACAGGAGAGCTATTTACCTTCATCTATTTAGCTTTAGGGCGACCCGATCCGAAATTTCCATATCCTAGTACGACCATCTTGCCCGTTTGCACTAGCTCTTTCAGGCCTGATTCGCGCCAGGACTCCTTAGAACCGTAGATACCATACCTAGCCTCTTGTCCCCGTACATAGGCTTGTTGCACAAAGGTATACCGACCGCGAGGTAAATCACCGGTGGGAACCATCAAGAACGCCTTGACCGCGTTCGCTCCGTCAGGCCACAGGTTCATAACAGTAGGCGCCGGCGGAGGCGCAACGGCCTTTTTGTCCGAACGGGGACGAAAAATAAGAGCAAACAACTTCTTGAAGAAATTAAGCATCAGATTCTCCTATTCAAGCACGTCGGTCACTTCGATCAAACCGGCTTCCAGCTGTTCCATCCACCAATTGGCGGCGGCGCCGTGAATACCGTCTTCGAACATCAGCCACCCTTCCTTGAACCCGTATGGGTTCTTCATCGGGGTGAGGATGTAGGTTTTCCCTGGATGAGCCGTGATGGTTGCATAAGTCCCCATCTTTTCTTCTGAATTCATAGGGCGGACCTCCCCCAGCGCCTTAATACAAATACGCTTGCCTTTCGGCCACTTGGCCGGGGGCTGGGTGATATAGACGTAAAAGATATCTTTGAGCTGGAGTTGCATTTTGTCTCCTCAAACATAGAATTTTCAAGCTACCCGCCTATTCTAGCATAACCTATAATCGGCTTGCAACCTTTAACGAAACTCGCCGTCAAGCTCTTCTTCGCTATATACCAGTTGGTCCATTGTGGTTTGGTACTCATGTATCTCTTTTTCCGAAAACACGATGCCAATTTCCCTCTGCACATTTTCGAGAGAGTCAGAGGCGTGAACCAAGTTGTTTCCCCCACTCATCCCCCAGTCACCACGGACCGACCCTGCCTCGGCCTCGTATCCCTTACGGGTCCCAATAATTCTCCTGATCAAGTCCACCGCATTGTAACCTTCCCAGATCATGGCCACGATTGGCGTCCACTTCATAAACTTGGCTATTTTCGGGAAAAATGGCGCCTCTGCATACTGGTGATACCATTTTTTCAGTATCTCATCGTCCATCTGGATCATTTTTAAGGCCACAAGCTTGAATCCCTTTTTTTCAAACCGGCTAATGATGTCTCCAATCAGTCCTCTTTGTAGAGCATCTGGCTTAATAAGGACGAATGATCTTTCCATTTTTTTCATAATTACATTTTAACACGCCCAAGCACTTGACGAAATGTACATTCAAGTGTACATTTAAACCATGAATCTAATCACTACTACTGAGCTTCGCACCAAGTCTAATGAGTTAATAAATACCCTTCTTTCCGGAAGATCGGTAAATCTCATTCACCGTTCCAGAATCATTGGCGAGGTTTCACCCAAAAAAAACCTGGGGAAGGCCTTCACCCAGAAAGACGCCGAAAATATACAAAAACTCTCCCGGAAATTAAATTTGCCGATTATCAGTGATGAGGAGATTGAAAAAAGATATCGTAAGGCAATGATGAAAAAACATGGCCAATATTTTTCTTGATATCAACAAGGTAGCTGATTTAGCTATCAGACATCCAGAAATTAGCAAAACTTTCGTTGACCATTTTGTTTTTTATTCTCCCTTGTCTGCTCACATACTTTTTTACGCCTTTCATATAAAGGTCCCATCTATAGAAACCAACAGCATTTTGAAGACCCTACATTTAATTAGTTTGACCGACAAAATAATCGATAAAGCTCTACTCGGACCAACAAAAGATCTGGAAGACAACATTCAGCTTCATTCTGCTGTCGAAGCCGATTGTGATATCTTCCTCACGAACGACAAAGCCCTTCTCAAAATGGGTTATTTTGGCAAAACCAAAATCGTTGACCACCTCTAATACACTGCCTCATGGTGTCGCATACTCTCCACTTCCCCATTTTCCTTTAATACTATCGCCACCACATCCACCCGACATTGCCCCATCCATCCCTCCCCAAAGGAGTCTCCTTGTAGGTACTCCTGCGAGGAGACTCCTTGTTGGACAACGTCCGTTGCAAGGCCTGGCCCTGCAGGTATCAAGTTGCTCATCTCCACATATACCTCTCCCATCCTCTGCACCTGCGCCATCTTCCTTTTATCCACCATTTCCTCCGGCTCACCAAAATCATGCCCAATTTTTGTCTTTACTTCCACAAATACTAAAGTCTGTGCGTCCCAGCAAACAATATCTATCTCTCCAAAACGGGTACGAAAATTCCTCTCTTCTATCTTGTAACCCTTTTTCTGCAGATATTTCACAGCCAAGTCCTCTCCTCGATTCCCCGTTATTTTGTTTGCGGATTTCATCTACATCCCAAAATATTTTGGCCCTTTCCCGTCATTGGTCACCGTCCCCGTAGGGGCATTGCGCGCAATGCCCGCAACGACGGCATCCCCTTTCTTTTTATGTATATAGCTAAGTTTTTTTCTCAGGTCACTCATGGTAATAAAGTAGCTCGCATACTTCTCGATGAGCGATGAATAATTCCATTTGTTTGGCACAATTATCTTTCCGAGCTTCCCATTTTGCTCCAAGTACTCTTCTAAGCAAAAGAAATCTCCGTCTCCGGAAACAATGATCGCCTTATCATATTTCTGATAATTAATCATGGCGTGCAGTACCATCTCCGCATCAATATTCCCTTTCACTTTTACATCCGTAGTTTCCTTATTAAGTATTTCAAGAATAGGTTTGTATATTAGCTCAAACCCATCTTGCTTCAATGCGTCATACAATTCCTGATTATCGGGCATATATCCAATAAAGATGAAAGCCTTTTCGACATGCAAATCGCTTTTTAGATATTCGTAAAACTTACCAAAATCCAGATTCCAACCCTTATACCGAAAATGTTTTCCATCCGCCGTCCGAATATCATTCCTCACTCCCAAATTCAAATTCTGACTATCAATAAAAGCATAAACTACTTCATGTTTCTTATTATCCATATATATAAAGATGATACACCGTTCCCGTAGGGACATTGCGTGCATACCCACAATTCTCACAAATCACAAAAAGCCCGGGCTGTAAAACCCGGGACAACATACAAACAAAATTAAAGGCTCAAGGTGGAGATCACGGCTTCAAACTTGACCATTTTCTCCCCAACCAGCTGCAGTTTTTCATGTATCATTATTGCACCAATCCACCTAAGTGAAGCAGTGCGATTGGCATCTGGCGCATCAACATTATTCCACTTTCGGACAAGATCGGTATGTAACCCTTTCCAGATCAGAAAGGCGTCACAGGCGACTTTTATCTCGCTCTTAATGGTCGTTATTTCACTCATCACCTCAACGATGTCGGACACGGCTCTGTTTTTCTTAAAGATTAGAGCTTCGATTCGACCAAGTCTCATATTCAAGATAGCTGAAGAAAATTCCGAAAATAGTCCTAGGGGGTTGTCCCCCGCAGCTAATATAGGCCCAATTTCAACCCCCCGCCTGCATCCCGCCAAGGCGGGAAGCATCTGCGGGCAGGCAAAAAAGGAGCCCTGTTATCCAGGACTCCCAATTACACAACTGTTTATCTCCAGACTTTATCCTGAGGGGCTTTCGGTTTGACGAGTGTAAGAGTGTAATCACTTCCCACTTTCTTCATCAACGCCTCAAGCTTCTCCAGGAAACCTGCAGGCGCAGATCCGGTTTGGAAAGAACCGGACAGGTAGCCAACGGGTACCGGTCGAATCTCCGGTCTACCACGCGTCTGGCGTCTTTCACTGCCCGTACACTCAACGGCCATAACGTCATGTACAAATGCCACCGGAGGTGCCCAACTGTGATCCGCAACATAGTGCAGAATCATGTCCGGCATCACCCAAGCATGGTCATTGGCGAACACCAAGGTTACGTCGCCACTGCTCTTCGTACCGTACTTTAATGTACCGGTATGCAGATACTCACAGTCATGCCATCCCATTTGATTTCTCCTTTTTCTTTGGTGCCACCATCCAAGGGTAGTCGGCGGCGGCTTTTTCAATAATCTTTACCAAACGGACCTTAAATTCCTCTGTTACATTTCCGGTTGGAAACTCTCCTTGCAGATAGCCGATTTTCATATCGATCGGTTTGGACACCACAAGCCCCTTCGTTTGAAAGCGTTCCGTCTCTACCGATTCCGCCTCAAATGTCAGCACGTCAACAATGAACTCTTGCGGTGGCAACCATTGGTGATCAAAGACATAGTGAAGTACCATGTCCGGCATCTCAAATCTGTCTCCATTTGGGAACACCAGAATAATGTCCCCGGTACTTGAAAAAGAGTAAATGTGTTCAGGATGATTCGCTAACTTCCCATCAGGATCGATACAATATACGCACATATGCATTCCCATATGACCTCCAAAAATGTCAATTTACTTGCACCCTATATTATATCACCACAAAAAAGCCCTCGGTTTCCCGAAGGCTTTTAAAAACCAAACTAGCGATAGGCATCCACGCCCAGGAAATACGGAGACACAATTTGATCACCAACTTCACGGAAGTAGACCATTGGACCATTGATCACCCAGTCCAGCTGAGTAGCGGAGATTCCTAAAGAGAAGCCACCTTGCATTTCTGATACATCGCGGCTTCCATTTTCGTCCACCTTCAAGTTGGCGTAGATCTGGGCATAGTCTAGACGAATGCCAGGAGCCTGAACGCCCGCCATCCAAGGCAATTCGGCTCGGATCTCAACGTCCACCATGGGTGTAATAAGAGATCTGACCGGAACCACTTTCTCTTTGTTTATTTTGGCTTCTTTACCGGCTTTCAACATTCTTTCGGCCGCCTCATAGAAGGCCCATCCCGTCAAGACATGATCGTGTTGGGCGATGAAGACATGTCCACCCTCAGCCACATCAATCCTGAAAGCAGGTGTTTGGAATCCCTCGCCGGCATCAAAACCAACAATCGCTGGGGCATCATGCGAGCCCAACTCACGCGCCAAAAGCTTGAAGGCTAGGTATCCACCACAAGCCCGATATAACTCACGCTGATTGTCCCTTGTCTTACCCTTCAGTCTCCAGGTGGTCTGAATGATCTGCCGCGCGCTACCACTGCCAGATCATTGAACTCGCGCAGGGTCAGATGAAGGTCGCTCGGCACCTTGGCTTGAAGCTCTTTCATGGTTCTCGCAACCCATGCCTCAATGGTTACTCCCGGTGTCTTGGCAAAAGCCTCCAGACCATTGATCCATTGGGGCAACATCCCCACGAAACCGATCTGTTCATTCCGATGATCTCCTCCTGCCGACCAGCGTGCACCAGGCGTCCCAATGTAGTTAGCCGCCTCATCAAACATCCTTGCTCCAATCATTGTTGGAAACACACTTGACGTCATCTTTTCTCCTTCTGGGCACAGCCCAATTACAAATTTTTCAAGTACAAACTACCCCATAATTTTACCATATCCAGTCAAATATTGATAAAACGCTACATCTATGGTATTATAGGACTGATCAATCCTAGCAAGTTAAAAAATCTATTGGAGGCAAATAATGACTCAAAAAGTCAAAAGCGTTACCCCTGCTGACGACTCAACCGAAAAAGAACACGACGGACATAACGTTGGCATGGTCATCTCAAGGGTGAACAAAGACGGCGTAACGCCTTCACGGACTATCCCTGCTTTAAAATCAACGGTGTAATCATTCTCTACGACTAATTCCCCCTCTTCGTAGATCTTCAGGCTGACCGGCAATTCTTCTTGATAGATCTCTTTCAATTTTGGAATGAGGAT
>Ga0075779_114_pt1 | contig 16781 bp, 23 predicted proteins | sample RifGroC1_FD_67872 | JGI IMG/M metagenome (GOLD analysis project Ga0075779, IMG submission 67872) | Microgenomates bacterium GW2011_GWC1_44_10 | reverse complement strand
GGATGAAGATATAGTCCACGCCCGTAGAAATACGTGGAATACCGCGAACAAGGTATCCGTACTGGAAGGTGCGGATGGATCACCTCCTTTCTAGGAGTAAAGGACTACACGAGTCCGATGATAAATCGCCACACTATTGGTAAATGAGTGTCTAAATAACATTTACCTGACTCTTGCCACTCTTGAGACGACAAAAGAAAGCTGTTTTGCTTGAAATAGCCAGAAAATCCGCCATAAGGCGGGTTTTTTGTGGTTTGCCATATCCTTTGGAAGACTTGTTTTTGGGCATAGATTGTGATATTATAGGTATTGTTCTGATCCAATTTTGTGATACTTGTTCTTTGAGAAGAAAATGAGAAGGAGCTCGAATGAAAATATTTGGAGTTTTGTTTGTTATGTTGGGGCTTGTTTTGGGCCTCATAAAGAGAGTTTTTTTGACTGAACGGGGTGGTGTTCGGACTATGCAAAGACTCAGTCCGGCGAAGGTGTTTTGGCAGGAAAAGTTCCCGGCGAACGAGATCGCTGGAATTTGTTTAATCCTGGGATTCTTGCTATTGCTGTTACCGTAAAGGAACATCAACTCGTCACATGGCGAGTTTTATGTGCATAAACCGGTTGGCAAAGTCCTATGGCTGTACCATAATGTTCAGTTGTAAGAAAATTGAAAAAATATTCCGGAAGGAGAAAATTCAATGAATGATTGGCAACGGTTCTTTGTATTGATATCGATGATAGCAACGGGCACAGCGACCATTTGGTTCGGCTCGCTCGCTATCTCGACGGGAGCGGCCATCTATTGGCTACTCACCGTGGTAGCTTGGCTTCTCACCCCTTATCTTTACGGATTGGGAAGGTTAGAATCAGTCAGATACCCAATCGGTCAATATCTCAGCTATTTGGAAAATTGGGTCGTTATATTAATTGTCTCTACGATTTTTGCCTGGGTGTGCCTCGTCGGGTTTCGGGCGCTTGGAGATATTCTGGGCCTTCTTTAGGTTTTGAACCCGTCCAAAAGGCGGGTTTTTAGTGCCTAAAAAGACATGGTCCGCCCACAATGATACAATTTGCCTTGAAAGTATATTGAAAAGTTAAGGAGAAAAATTATGAAACTAGACGAATTTGTGTATTTTGTTTTAGCGATAGTTTTAATCGTAATAGAAATTGTGGTGGGGGTGAGCTTATTTCTTGGTACTGTTCATAACATATTCATTGCCATACCGATGTTGGTGATAGGCCACTTTGGTGCACCCCTATTCTTTGGATTGTCTGCTCACAATGACACAATCTTCACCATAAATGATTATTTGAGCCCGTTGCTTGGTTGGACACTGATCATCTTGGGAACTGCCATTATATGTTTTTTTATCCCATGGCTATTACTTGTTTGATATACGAAGGAGGAAGAAATGAACCGAATCTGGTCTGTGGTTTTGGTAATCTTGACAATATTGGGCATGGTATTTTCTGCAGTGGGAGCTTTGACCGCTTCTTGGCTGTGGTGGGTACTCACTCTCTTTTGTACTTTCTGTATGTATAAAGCCGTTCGGGTAATGGTAAATGCTTTCGACCCGACGAATGGAAGTAAGAAAAAGGCAGAGTAGTTGAGCGTGAACCCGGGTGGATGCCCGGGTTTTTGATATAATGTCGGTTGATTGAACCTTGAATATATGGAGGTAGTATGGAAAGATTTTTGTCTTTTCTGGGTGGAGTGCTATGTATTATGTTGGCTGTGGCCCAGGTGATGTTAATCATTCCGCTCCAAGTGACGACCTTTTGGGGTCTTGTAACTTTGTGTTCGTTAACCCTGGGAGCGGTGGTGTTTGGCGTCGGTGGAGTACTTCTCATTATTAGCGCCTTTGCTAATTAGTGAGGTTACAAAACGGGGGATTTGTTTGGGGCCTGGTGGAAGCCGGGCTCTTTTTTTTGGTTCAAAATGGGCGTGATTGTGCTAAAATATGGAGGAGTTTTGGGCGCTTAGCCCTGCCTGCCCTCCTACCGGCGGGTAAACCGGCAGGCAGGTCATCTGGTTAGAGCGCCCCGATAAATCGGGAGGTACTTGTTCGACGGTAGACTAAAATGTAAATACGGGCGCTTAGCTCATCTGGTTAGAGCGCGGTCCTGATAAGACCGAGGTGCTTGGTTCGACCCCAAGAGCGCCCACAATTTTGAGCCTTCCTGCCCTCCTATCGGCGGGTAAACCGGCAGACAGGGCTAAATTGGGGTTGTAAAAGCCATGCCGACGACTTAGAATTGGGGCGTGGTAAGAAAGAAAGATAAAATACTACTTGTGCCTGTAAGACCAGTAATTCAGGTGAATAAATATGAATGTGGAGTGGCGTGCGTACAAACGATTTTAGGCTCCAGAGGGTTGAGGTCGAACAGACTGAATCTTAAGAAAAGATTACACACCAAACCCAGCTATGGAACTTTGGTTGGAGATATAAAGAAATTGTTGTTGGCTCATGGACTGAGAACGAAGGAGAAATATGAAGCTAATTTGAGTGATATCGAAACTGAAATTGGAAAGGGAAGGCTGTGCCTGGTGGCTTATCAGGCGTGGGGCGAGAAAAAATATTACAAAAAACTTCAAAGTGGCCATTATTCAGTGGTTTTTGGCTTTGAAAAAGATTTTTTGTGGCTGGCTGATCCTTTTGTGAAAGGAGAGCGGGTGCGATATCGAAGAGGAGTAAGAAAGATAAGGAAAGAGGTGTTTGAAGGTCGCTGGATGGATTCAGATGGTCTTGATCACTGGATGCTGGCGGTTTAGTTTTCGGGTATTAGATTAATGGAGTGAGACCCGCCTGCCCTCCTACCGGCGGGTAAACCGGCAGGCAGGTTGATTCAGAATCCATCTGGATCCCGGGTCAAGCCCGGGATGACATTGTTTTGGTAAATCGTGAATGGTTACAGTTGGGTGAGATGCAGAGACAGATATATTTTGGTATATAGTAATGTATGGATTTGAAGATGGAGTATTTCGACAATGGGGACAGAGAGTGTCTTGATGTGATTTTGCATGGAAGTAGTAAAGGGTTTAAAACGTCCGAATCAATACAAAAGACTTTTCAAACGGATAAAGATTTGGGGAGAAGTGTGGTGATGTTTAATTTTCCTTTTATGGATAGAAACGAAATAAGGAAAGAGGGCGGCGGTCTGGATGAAGAGATCGCCACTTTGAAAGAAGTATTGCAGAAGTGTAACGCGACTCAGTGCAAAAAAATCAGATTAATTGGAAAATCTCTAGGAGGAATCGTAGCGGCGGAATATCTATGCGGACTGAATATTAAGGATCAGGAAAAATACGAGCTGGTGATTTTGGGATTTATTCCGGGGGAAACCAAGGTGAATAATATCGTGAGCAAAATCATTATTTTTCAGGGGGAAAAGGACAAATATGGAGATGTGGAAGCGGTCCGGAAGGAAGTGGGGGCAGTTACAGAACATATTACCATCTACGGAATAAGCGGAGCGGATCATTCTTTTAAGGATCCGGTTACGGGTCAGGCGAAGTATTTTGACAAGGTTTTGGAATTATTATTTATGAACCAAAAATTGGAAAAAGAACCTCCCCAAAAAGGCAGAAAAAGGGTAGTGAGGATCGAGCCGGTAATACAAAAATTTAACTATGATTGTGGGGGCGCTGCCGTCAGCAATCTGCTGTTGATGTTGGGAAGGGGGGAAGTGCTTAAAACCGAACTGTATCAGAGGCTGGAGGTTGATCCGGTTAATGGGACGAGGATAAAAAACATTAAGAAGCTGTTGGATGAAGAAGGGGTTGAGTATTTTGAGGCATCCGGAGCCGGTATTTCGGATTTGGAAGCGGCGTTATCAGTGGGATACGTTTGTTTAGTTTGCTATCAAGCTTGGGGGACAGAGGAAGAGATGGACACACTCGAAAGCGGCCACTATTCCGTGGTTTTTGATGTTGACGAGAAAAGTGTTTGGTTTATAGATCCGTCGGTTTTGAAGGAAGATGAGGTGGGAGAAGGGATCGGGGTAATATTTCGAACAAGAGAAGATTTTGACAAAAGATGGAGAGATAAAGGAGTCGAGGGAGAAATTTATGATCATTGGATGCTCGCGGTAAAAGTACCATACTAAACTAACTACTAGTCATAGTGCTTGTTATGGGGATATAATTTTTTTATGGAACAAAATGAGGTCCCTATAGAAGGAAAACTATTAACAAAAAATCGGCGACACAAACAAGATCGACTGCTAAAAAGATTGAACGTGGGCTTAGAAGCTGATTTTAAAAAGAAAAAAGAAGACGTTTATAAAAAGATGGATATTGAGGCGGAAAGTATGCCTGAGGGTGTTAGCGAGGGAGGATCTACCGAGGATCAGCTATTGGAATTAGAAAATCAGGCGGGTCTTGAGGAGTTTAACCATTTACAAAAGAATAGGGTGGCGCATATTGGTGAGGGAACACAATTTTCCGATGGTGCAGAGATAGAGGAGGATGGATACTTGTATGAGCCTTCTGTTGAAGATTTGCTTCGGATTGAGGCAGAGAAAAAAAGGGAAGCTGAACAACTTAGAATAGAAAGAGAGTTTGAATTAAGTAAAACAGGAGGAGGGAAAAGGGCTGGTAGTCAAAAGGTAAGAGGGTTGAGGTAAAATAGATGGATGTTTTGGGATAATCTACATTTTCCGATTGTGGGGCTGTCGCCGATGGATGGGGTGACTGATGCTCCGATGCGTTTTATGGCCAAAAAGTACGGGCAAGCAGACATAATCTATACCGAGTTCGTTAGTGCGGAGGGATTATGGAGAATCAAGAAAAAGGGTGAAATGGATCATAAGATTTGGAAGGATCTGCTGTATGATGAGTCCGAAAGACCGATAATAGCCCAGCTGTTTGGTAGCGATCCTGACTCTTTTTTTGAGGCGGCAAAGATTGTTTGCGAATTGGGATTTGATGGGATTGATATTAATATGGGATGCCCGTCTCCCGGCTTGGAAAAAAGAGGGGGCGGTGCTGGTCTGATGCGAGATGTGGGGTTGGCGGCGGCGGTGATTGAGGCGACGAGGAGAGGGGTAGAAGATTACTTAAGAACTCAAGGAATCAAGGAATCAAGAACTCAAGATAATGAAATACCGGTAAGTGTAAAGACAAGGATTGGTAGTGACAAGCCAGATGAAAGTTGGTGGAGATTTTTGGCCGAACAAAAACTGCCGGCTGTGGCGATGCATGGCAGAACCTTTAAACAACTTTATAAAGGTGAGGCCGATTGGGAAATATTACTTCGAGCGGGAGAAATAATTAGGGAAAGTGGAACGAAGTTTTTGGGCAATGGGGATGTGGCGCAAATATCGGTTCGAAGTGCACAAAAGTCCGTACTCGACCTCCGTCCCTTGAGTACAAGTGCGGATCAGGCTCCCTGCCTGCCGGCAGGCAGGCGTGCGGCTTTTGCTGGCACTTCTGTACCGATTGAATTTGCTGTTTTGTTGAAAAATGGGGAAGAGATAGATTTGACGGGGAAGGTGGATGGGGTTTTGATTGGAAGAGAAGCGATCGGTAATCCGTGGACTTTGCAGAAAGTGTCACAGCCATGCCTGCCGGCAGGCAGGTGCCACAGTGACACAGTAACACCAAAAGAGAGATTGATGGTAATGGTAGAGCATGCATATAAGTATCAGGAAATCCTTGGTAGAGATTGCCGCGTCGGAGTACCTCCTCGCAATGACGGATCCAAGTTTCAATTTTTTCCGATGAGGAAGCATCTGGCTTGTTATGCCAGAGGATTTGAGGGTTCGGGGGGACTCCGGAAAAAACTTATGACGGCAGAAAATGCGGAGCAGGTGGAGATAATGATCGAAGAATTTTTTTCCGGGAGATAATTATTTTGAATGGGTAATCATATTTGTAAATATGGATAAGTTTTTTTGAGGCTATAGTGAATGATTTTTTACTTTGATATGGGTCCATAATTTGGTGGTTGTATTTTGATGGTGTGAGTAATAGCATAGCGGTATGGCACAAAAAGAAAACGGTAAGCTATTGAGGACAGTAAACGTTTATCCTCCAGATAGGACAAATATCGAAAGAATAAAAGACTACAGATCGCATCACGAAACAGGTCAGAGGTTAGAGATTGATAATAGAGGCAAACTGGTAGTAACTCAGGAAGTTGCGGATATGGTGCCAAAGCAAATTATTGTACTTTCTGACTGGCATTTGGGGAGTAAGGTTTCGGACCTCGAGGCGATGGACGAACTTTCGAGTTATGTCTTGTCAAATCCTGACGTGTTGGTAATTTTTGCCGGAGATGAAATTGAGGGTTGGTCCAGCGGTAAACATTCTCAATCAATTGACTCCAAGGCAGACGCCGATGCTCAGACGCAGCTGGAATTTATGAGAATGATGTACTTTGAACCTTTGGCTAATGCGGGAAGAATATTGGGTATGGTGTCCGAATATTGGGCCCATCCTGGATGGATGGCCGAAAACACGATGAATACCTGGAGAGCGATGATTGGAGATCTTGATATTAAACTGATCCAAAACGGCGGGACTTTGATACTTAAATTTCCAAATGGTTATGAACATGATATTAAAGTTTGGCATAACCCCCCTAAGGGAAGTAAGTTTGACGAACTGGATGGACAAAGAATAGTGATGCAAAATACCTCCGAAAGCAGTAGGCCAAAAGGATCCGTTGCCGGACATATTCATAGAATGCAAGTGGCTGAAGAAGTCTACGCGGGTGCCAAATACAAGGTCTACTATATTTCTGCCGGTACAGTTAAGGGAACAAACCAGAGTGGGCCAACCGACTTATTCGGTACGCAACTTGGTTTGTCGAGGCCTGAACCTCAAGGTCAAGTGGTGACAATAATTCCCAAAAAAGGGAGACGAGAGGATATGAATATTCCCTCGGCGAATTTGAGACAAGCCCAAACTGCGATTGATGCAGTAACGCTATTAGACAGGGTAGAGCAATTGGGAAACAGAAAAGAGCTCTTGGAACTTATTCACGATGAGGATAAAGGTGTAGAGACAGGACCGATTATCTCTTATCCAACTGGTTCCAACAGGCTGGGTGTACGATATGCAGAAGATAGACCAATAGGAAAAATTATGGTGGGAGGAGAAACGGTCAAGAACCCCTATTCTAAGATTGAAATGAAAGCTCCATATAGCACCTTGAATCTCGATATCCGAACAAGTCTTCCTGTAGCACTTGAGCTGGTGGCAAATGCCAGAATCGGTTCTACTCTGGAGGGATTTAAAGATTTGCAGGGGTTTATGAGAGAGGTGGCCGAAAATCCCCATAGACTGGTTCTCTTTTTGAGAAACATGATAGATAAAGAGGCCGGAAGACTTCCTCACAGGATTGATGTCTTGGACAAATTTGTTCAACTAATTGGCAGGGAAGGTGAAAGAACAAACTATCAAACATTGGCGATTATGATGTGTGAATCGATGCGACAAAATGCGTGGAAAGGAAAGGTGGGCAAAGATGAAAGGCAACTGCCGATTGCCCCCGGATCTTATGTGGCTACGGCAACTGGGATTCCATTGATTCACCACTTATCCCTTTTGAAACTTTCCATTGGACCGGTAGATGGAAGAAAGACAATATACCCAGTGGTGACAGCGGACAAGGCGGAAGGTCACGGATCCGGTTCTAAACCAGAATGGGCTCTTCAGCGATTATACGACTTGCATATCCATGAAAAACCAGGTTTGGTGGTAGGAACTCATATGGCCAATGCCGGCGCGGCGACCTTCTATGACGGATCCAATGCCTTTACAAAGTATCCGATGCTAGTAGCTCCCGGGTGGTGGGCAAAAGCTGTAGATTCCATAGGCAAAGGAAACGTAAAACCAGGTGCCGAACCAGGACAAGCAGTGATCTTTATGCCCGGAAAAACACAGGAAGAATATCTAGCTTTCCCGACAGTATCCAGAGAAGAAACAGAGTACAAGCATGACGCCCTAATGTTGCTTAAAGGCCTGGAAATATTGGGATTGAAAGAAAAGGTATTGGGAAAAAAGAAGTAAGTATAGTTACACCACCGTTCCTGTGATATATTGATTTGTATGACAAAGTTACTTATCGTGGAAGATGATTTGCTGTTAGATGAAGCGTATCGGAGAAAGTTTGGAGATAAGTTTGATATCAGAGTGGCGACCGATGGCGAAACGGGAATGAAAATGGCTAGTTCTTTTTCTCCAGATGTAATTATATTGGATATTTATATGGCGGGAAGATTTAATGGTCTGGATGTTTTGAAAGAAATAAAGAAGGACGTTAAGACCGCTGATATTCCGATTATCGTCATTACAAACCTACCTGATTCGGTTGAACGAGTGATGGAAATGGGAGCGGCGAAATGTTTTATGAAGACCGATGTAGATCTAAATAACATTGAAGACGAAATTCAAACGTTGATCGCAAAGGAAACGAAGTAGGTTTTATGAAAATTAAAGAAAAATTTAAGATTTCCTTACTGGTTTTGACGACATTTATTTTGTTTGGTGGTTCTGTTCTTTTCTTGGTCTATGTAAACAGATCTGTGACCGAAAAAAGGAATCTGGAATTGAATAGATATCTGAAGAGTGTAGAATCCACGATAATTAATAAAATGAACGAAGGGGTCGATTTATTGTACGATTTGAGGGGGTTATTAAAATTGGACAAGGGTGATGCGAAAAAATGGGAAGATTATGTCACGGCCCTCAGCTCAGAACATAAGTGGTTAAATACTTATTCGGTTGCTTATGTAGAAAAAATTAGGCGAGAGGATATATCAAAGTTTGAAAAAACGATGAGAGATATCGGGGATTCTCGATATAAAAACTATACAGTGTTTCCTACAATAGAAAGCGTGACGGCTTATCCGATCAGGTACCTTCACACGAATGATGCCGAGGTGAGTTATTTACTTGGGTTTGATTTTCAATATTCTGAGAAAACTATGAAGGCCTTTAAGTCGGCGACACTAACCAATAAACCAACCATATCTGAACTTACCCATTTAAACTTGGTCTTACCTAGTAGCAAGAAGACGGGTTATGAAGTGATCCTACCGGTTTATAGTATTTCCGAAATCGAAACTATCTCACCGGAGTTGCGGGAAAACCATTTGCTTGGTTTTATAGGTGCTTGGTTAGAACCAAAATTATTGACAGAAAATAGTCCAAAATTGACTGGTGTAAGGTATTCTCTCTATGACGATGTTGAGGAGGTGTTTGCGTCCGGGTTGCTCAAAAGTAATCCAAACGCAACTGTGTCAAGCGAATTTGAAGTACTTAACCATAAATTTAAGATCGTGATGGAGTCGAATATCATGTTTCGTTTGACTTCCTTTGATGAGAATATTTTTGGGAGGAGCCTAATTGTCATCATTCTTATAAATTTGCTATGGATAATGAGTGTTTACTCGATACTTTCTTCCAGAAAACGAGCACTAGATATGGCCAGCTTGGTGACCAAAGACTTAAGAAAATTCAAGCTGGCGGTGGACGGAGTATCTGACCATGTGGTGATTACGGATCCGGAAGGGGTGGTTATATATGCCAATAAAGCGGTGATGGCAATTACCGGTTATTCGATCGAGGAAATAATTGATAACCGTCCATCTCTTTGGGGGGGGAGAATGTCTAGAGATTATTATGAAAAATTTTGGAAAACGATAAAGCTTGACAAAAAGCCATTTTGGGGAGAGCTGACCAATCGGCGAAAAAATGGGGAGCTCTATGAGGCTGAGTTGCATGTGTCGCCGATTTTGGACGAAGGGGGGAATATCCTATTTTTTGTGGGAATCGAGAGAGACATTAGTAGGATGAAGGCAGTGGATAGGATGAAGACTGAATTTATCTCTTTGGCAAGCCATCAATTGCGGACACCACTATCGGCAGTGAAATGGTTCGGGGAGATGCTCATGGATGGTGATGCCGGGAAATTGACAAAGATGCAGGAAAAATATGTTACCAAGATTAATGAATCCAATGAAAGAGAGATTCAACTGGTGAACGCTTTGTTAAATGTCAGCCGGATAGAGTCAGGGAAAATTGTGGTGTCTCCGAAGCCGACTGATTTGAGGAAGATGGTAGAGGGAATTCTTAGTGACATGCAGGTGAATATTGCCGGAGAAAATAAGATATTGCAGTACACGATTGATAAGAATGTTCCAGAAGTAGTGATTGATGCTGACCTGATAAAACATGTTTATACTAATTTGCTTAGTAACGCTTTGAAGTATACGAACGAAGGCGGCAAAATTGTCGTAAAGATTTATCTGAGGGGAAACAGTGTCATCACAGAAGTTAAGGACAACGGTATCGGTATTCCCAAGGGAGAGCAAAAAAGAATAACCGAGAAATTTTTCCGAGGGAGTAATGCTTTGAAGAAAGCAACTGAGGGGAACGGGTTGGGCTTATATTTGGCAAAAACCATTATTGAATCGTCTGGTGGGAAGATTTGGTTTGAGAGTATCGTGGGAAAAGGGACAACTTTTAAATTTTCTTTACCGATACGGGCGATCCGGCGTAAGAAAAAATCAGTCAATTGACCTCGTCTGTCTTGTATATTGGACAGATGTTTAGTAAAATTGAGGCTGAAATGGAAAAATCCGTTTTGTTAGAAGAACCTGGAGGAACATCCGCCACGGCTGGTAAACCTCCGTCGAATCACCCAACGTTATCGTTGGGGAAATACTATGCAATTTTTGTTAAATATACTCATGTACTTCGCCGTTGGTTTTTTGGAGATGTTTATGGCCACCCAAAGAACCTACTGGATTTCAAAAGGCAGGTCACGCGCTGCGGCCCTTTTGGTATTTTTTGAGAGCTTTGTGGCCATGTTCGTAATTTATCAGGTGGCGACGAACCTCAACAACAATTTTCTTTTGATCGCTGTTTATTCGCTTGGGAATGCGATTGGTACGTATGTAAATTTGGAAAAAGTGCCGTTTTGATTGGATAAAACTAAGGAAAATCCGGGAAACTCTGTGCTATATTTGAGTTTGTGCAGAAAAGATATGGGGAAGAATCAGACTTTATACTAAATGGAAATAAGTCCGAGGATGCGGTACGAGCCTGGACAGAAAAACTGTTTCACGAAAACGGGACCAAAAATTTCAAAATTCCAAAGGAAGTATACGAGTGGTTTTTGGAAGTGGTGTTTTGTGCCTATGGGAAGGCAGAAACCGATCAGATCAAGAGAATGATTTTGGTGAAAATTATTCACACACGGGAGGTGATGATGGCAGGGATAGATATTACCTCTTTTGAAAAAGGAATTGACTGGAACGGCTATCAGGTGGAAACGGTGTGCCTACTGCACGACATTGGGCGGTTTGATCAGGCATTACTTGGAAGTTTTTCCGACATAAAGACTGGTTTTGACCATGCCTTGATGGGCTCGGAAATGGTCAAAAACCATGAGTTTATGGAGCTTGAAGCAGTGGGTATGAATAAAGAAAGTGTTGTTGAGTCGGTAAGACATCACAGCGCTTTTTCTTACCAAGGAAAAGATGTTTATGCAAAATTGACCAGGGATGCAGATAAACTGGCACTTCTTCGCATAATGCCTGAGATTTTGGCGGTAAAAGTTGAGGAATACCCAAACAAGGGGGTAACTGAGGAGGCACTGCGGGCGTATAAAGCAGGAACTTTGGTACGAAATGAAGATATAAATACAAAAGCAGATTTACTTTTGGCTTGGCTTGGATGGGAGAGCGATTTTAATTTTTCAAAAACGGAAAGCTGTTTTGTAAGTGAGGGCATAAAAGAATGGATGACGGGAGAGCTAGCGCTTCTTGGTGTTATGATTTAGTACTCAAGCGTTTTAAGATCGGAAAGGAAAAAGGGGGTGTTTTCGTGGCCGGGATAGATGAGAGTATTTGATGGCAGGGTAAAAAGTTTTTTTAATGATTTTTGTAGATCGTCAGATGAAGAGTATGAGAGATCGGTCCGGCCAACCCCGTTTGCGAATAGAGTGTCGCCGGTGAATAGAATTGGGGCCGAGTAAAGACAGATGGAGCCTGGGGTGTGGCCGGGGGTGTGGATGACTTTGAGAGAAGAGCTACCGAAAGAGAGGATCTGGCGGTCTTCGAGAAAAAAATCTATGGGTGGGTTATGCGGGCGGCCGCGGGGGGCCGCCCCTACGGGATCGGACCAATATGAATGGGATTTATGGGCTTTTTGGTAGAGGAAAAGGTCGGCTTGATGGAGGTAGATGGGAATAGAAAAATTTAGTTTGAGTTCGAGGGCGGCGAGGCAGTGATCGTAGTGACCGTGAGAAAGAACTATTCCGACAGGGGTAAGTTTGTTTTCGATAATCGTAGTACTAATGAAGTCGCCTTCATCCCCCGGATCGATGATAAGAGTCTGGCCGGTTTCTTCATCTGAAACCAGATAGCAGTTGGTCCCCATCTGGCCGACTTTGAGGCAAATTATTTCCATAAGGTATTGTACCTTTGAAATAGTTGACAATTAATATTATTTTTGCAACGATTAAAGTAATTATTATTACAAAAAACTATGTCTAAGAATGCTTTGTGGGTTGTGATTTTGGCTTTGGTGGTTCTAGTGGGTTGGATGTTTTGGCCGAAGGTTCCAGCAACAATTATTAGTCCTGAAGCAGGAACAACGGTGGTGGGTACGGGGACTCCGACATCTTCGATAACACCAGTACCGACTGTGCCACCAAAAACAATCGTACTGGAACAAGTAGGAGTTTCTGGTCAGAGCGGTACGGCAGTTTTTCAAGGTGACGGAGACAAGACAAAAATTGTTTTATCTATGGTTGGCAAAAAATTTAGTTTACCTCAACCTGCCCATATTCATCTGGGGAAATGTCCAACTCCCGGAGCAGTTAAGTACCCGTTGAACAACGTGGTAAACGGAAAATCGGAAACCGTTGTGGCCGTAAGTATTGAAGATTTGTTTGCGGATCTACCATTGGCAGTTAATGTCCACGAGTCGGTGGAAAAATCTTCAGTGTACACCGCTTGCGGAGACTTGAAATAATTCCAATTAATTTGGACAAGAAAAGACTGAAATGGTCGGGCCCTTTTTTGTGTTAGAGTAGATTTATGAATATATTCTCTTGGATAAAGAATAACTGGTTGGTAATAATTCTAGGAATAGTAATAATTGTTCTTTTGGGAAAAGGGACGTCACCTTTGGCCGGACTTCGTAACCAAAGTATGGATAGCGCGGGAATTTCGTTAAGTTATCCGACCAAGGGAGGGATGCTAAGGGAGGTTGCCCCTGTAATATCCGATCAGCGGATGGTGGTTCAGGATACAAATATGTCGATGTTGGTTAAAGATGTGGCCGAATCTATAAAAGGTATTGAAAGCATTGCGACGGAGATGGGTGGCTTTATGGTCGACAAATCTCTAACTAAACCTGAAGGCGCGGCCAGTGGACATATTACTCTGAGAGTGCCTACTGAAAAAAGAGAGATATCACTTGATAGAATCCGATTGTTGGGTGTACGAGTAGTGTCAGAGAATGTTTATGGAGACGATGTAACTGATCAATTTGTAGATACGGCAACGAGGATAGCCAGTTTGGAAAAAGTAAAGGTACAAATGGAGGCAATTTTGGTGCAGGCGGCCGAAGTGCAGGATCTGATGAATGTGCAAATGCAGATAAATAATATCCAGGAACAAATTGATAGCCTGAAAGGTCAACAGAAATATCTGGAACAGACGGCAAAACTGACTAGAATTGCGATCAATCTCTCAACAGACGAATTGGCGCTTCCCTATGCACCAGATAGCGCGTGGCGACCAACGGTGGTATTTAAAACGGCCGTGAGATCGATGATTGGTGCTTTGAGATCAGTCGCCGATGTAATTATTTGGACGGTAGTTTACTTGCCAATAATACTGGTAGTACTGGGAATGATTTGGCTGGGAAGATTTGTCTACAGAAGGATGGTGAAAGTTTAGCTTGGTGTTTGGGAACGGTCTGGTTGGTACGGCTTGAAAGTAGTGGTATCTCGGGTTTGTTTGGACTCATAAAGAGCCACGTCTACCTGCTTAAGTATTTTTTCTGGGTCAAGATTTTGCTGTCCTGATTCTATAAAAACTGCGCCGATACTGATAGTTTGTTCTTGGAATGGTTCTGTATCGTCGGATCTGTTTATTTGAGAAGCTTTCTCGTGGTATCGGGTAAAAAGATGCATGATTTCGTCCGGAGAGGTGCCTTTGTCTATTGGAAGAATTAAGAGAAATTCTTCGCCTCCCCAACGACCAAAAAAGTCGGTATCTCTCAGTGTTTGGGAGATGAATTTGGCAAAAGCTTTAAGAACTGCGTCCCCTTGAGGATGCCCGTATTGGTCGTTGACGCGCTTGAAAAAATCAAGATCCACTTCGGCCACCACTAGGTCAAAATGCTGTCTCTGAACGTTGGCTAAGGCTACTGAAAGTTCGTGCGTCATCTGACGTCTATTGGGTAGTTCGGTGAGATCATCGAGTCTGGCTAGCGATTCAAGGTGGGCTTTTTCGACGGCCCAGCTGGCTTCTTTGGCTAATAAAGCCGCGTTTTCGACTAATAAAGCTGTATTTTCGGCTTCTAGCCGGGCAATTTTGTCCGCATCACTTTCCATAACCGGGTTGGTTTCCATCTTTCAATTATACGATCAAAATCGGTAACTCTTGTAGAATGTAGATATGAAGTATAAATATTTTTTGTTTGACTGGGATGGAAGTTTGGCGGATACTTTACCAATTTGGTTTGAAGGTTTCAAAAAAGTTTTTGCGAGTAACGATATTCAAGTAACAAACGAAGTAATCGGTAGGGAAGTGATTGGAGATTGGCAAGGGCCGGAAAGACTGGGAGTTATCAACTCGGAGAAGTTTTTTGCGGAACTGGAGACCGAAGTAATTGAGAGATTGAATAACGTGGCCCTAAACCCTGGTGCGTTTGAACTATTGAACAAGATAAAGAAAAACGGTGGAAAGGTTGGCGTGATAACTGCTTCTCGAAAGAAATGGGTGAAGGGTGCTTTGAGAAAAAATAATCTGAGGGACATAGTGGACGTATTTTTTGGAAAAGAGGATGTGGAATACGTGAAGCCGGACCCGGAAGCAATTTTTAAGGCTTTGGGGCTGATGCACGGTAAGCCAAACGAGGCTTTGATGGTGGGGGATAACGAAAAGGATGTTGTGGCGGGAAGAAGGGCGGGGGTGGATACCGGGATATATTTTCCCAAAAGATACGAGGAGTACTACTTGAGGGAAAAACAACTGTCTTTGAGAGCGACTTATGTAATTGAGGATTTTAAGGAAATGGAAAGATTTTTGTAAAAACCCCACTAGTGAGTGGGGTGTGGGTGTTTACTTATTTTGGATGATCTGGACTTGGTAACGTGCACCAGGCCGGATAGTTCGAGGGCTGATACCAAGGGGTGGATGGTCCAAGTGAGGGTTTGTTCGGATGAGTTTAAAAAAAGATACCCGAGTAGTTGACCTGTCCTGATAAAACCATGTTGTTTGTGTGAGCCATGTTGAGACTTGCACCACGACCTAAAAATGGTGATGGCATAATCTAGGTCTTTTTCTGTTGAAAATAGGATGTCCAGAGTTAGTTGGTACTGCTGATTGTGGGGCATGCTTCCTCCTCCGAATTTGAAAGGTTCTGGCGTTATTATACATTTGGGCGGGGGTTTGAAGTATGGTGTAAAATACCAGTATTCTAAATTTGGAGGTGAAAGTTGGAACCAATTGTTGGTATTGTGCCTTCTGGAGATGTTCCCCCAACCGCTGAATTTCATCCTGAGGGGATTGTAATTAGGTTCTTTAAACACAACCAAAGGCTGGTAAGGTTCAATCATCAGTCATTGTTGGCCGGACTGGATGAAGGGGCAAAATTTGACATTGATGAATGCTTCATCAGAGTTTTGAAAAAAACTGTGGTGTTTACCTTAAAACAGCCTGAAGCTGGCCATGGAGTAATTAAGTTACGGATTGGCGAATTTGTCAAATTGATTGGTGGCTAATTCCCCCTTGTAAGAGGGGGATTTTGTTGGTATAATTCCACTTGTCCTTAGCAGACAATATGAATATAATCCTTAAAGTGAGCACAAAAGCCCCCTAGGTTTTTTGCCGCATTGGTTTGTATAAAAGTCCGCTATGGCGGACATTTTTCTTTTCTAGGCACATTATTTAACATAAAGGTGAGACAATGAGGGCCCATGGCGCAGTTGGCTAGCGCGCCTCATTTGCAATGAGGAGGTCATGGGTTCGAATCCCATTGGGTCCACAAAGCGCTACACCTGCCTGCCGGCAGGCAGGTTTGCAATGTAGAGGTGGCCGGTTCGAGGTCTCCAGAGGCGACTCTGCGATCCGGCACGGTCCACCCGCCTAAACTCGGGCAGACACGGGGGTCTGCCCCTACAAAGCTTGAATTGGTGATTGACTCCAAAGGTGCGTACCTTTAGAATCAACCACGAGCTCAAGTGAGCTTCGAAAATTGTTCCTTGAAAAGTGAATAGATTATGCAAGTAGATCGCACGAATTCAAATTCAAATTTGAAGCAAAAAATTATTGATTTATTCTACTCATGCAATCAGTGGATGCCTTGGCAGTAAAAACCGAAGAAGGACGTTTCAAGTCTGCGAAAGTTATCGGGGAGGTGACAAGAACTTATGATCCGGTAGTGTCCGAATGGGGAAACCTAGTCCCGTTTACGGGACTGTTACACTTTTTATTAAGTGTTTCGGGAACTTGGGGAACTGAAATATCTAAGTACCCAAAGGAAAAGAAATCGAATGAGAGCCCCTTAGTAAGCGACGAGCGAACAGGGGTGAGTC
>Ga0075779_145_pt1 | contig 17091 bp, 18 predicted proteins | sample RifGroC1_FD_67872 | JGI IMG/M metagenome (GOLD analysis project Ga0075779, IMG submission 67872) | Microgenomates bacterium GW2011_GWC1_44_10 | reverse complement strand
TTGTTGCTTATTAAGCTAGAATTCGAGTGGCGGACCCAAGCTCGTAACGATCTTGGGGAGCCGGGTTCGAGCAAAACTTCAGCAGAAGTTTATGCGAGAGAATCCTAGCTCGGCAACAGAAAGGGATTCCCCGCCCGTTTTCGGGGTAGTCGCCTCCCGAGGCATACCCGGGACAGGCTGCGCGCCATTTCAATAATATTTCCACCTGATAAGATATCTTATGCAATGGGGATATGAAATTTTTGGTAAATCTTTTGAAGAACACTTGGAGTTGTCTAAATCAATATATGAAGAGACGAAAAACCGATTTGAAGCTGGAACTGAAAGTCCGATATTGATTGAGGAAAAGACTGTGGAGGAACACATTGAATCAAATTGGGGTAAGGGAGTAGAAGATGACCGTAACTACCATGATGAGACTGATAACTGGAAAAAGGGTAAAAATTACGAGAGCCGACACTAATAAAATCTGTTTCTGGCGAAAAAACATATATGTTAGATACTTTCAAAGCGGTAATTGGAAGAAGGGAAGACACTTTTTACTTTCATATGGTTCAAGCATGTGCAGCTGTTGTAATTGACTATGATTCACCAGATGGTCAGAAACTACGTTTTGCATACCACTTAGACGATCAAAGCCTTCTTGATGAAGGATGTCTACCGGCTCTCGTACAACAAGCAACTATATTGGGAAACCCTAAGAAATTAACTATTTTTTACAACAGTTACCCGCAAGGTAGTCGTGCCGAAAATCATATTCTAGCTCTAAACACTTCCGAATCAATCAGCAAAGAAGTTGTAGATATGTCAAAAATATTTGAGTGGGCAGCCCATGACATATTTGTACAAGGAAATAAAGCAACCTTATATCACAATGAAGGTGACTATGATCTAGAAACAGATACTGCATCTGTGCGAAGAGTAAAGAGTGGGGAACATATTATTTTATAAAAATTAATACAGACAACATTTTGTGCCTGCGAAGCAGGCACTTGGCCGATAGGACAAATGCCGTCTCAATCAGAAATGTCAGATAGTAAAATAATCTCCTAACTATCTGATGTTTATATGGCGAGATTGGCAAACGAGCCATATGTTGAGAACAGCCCTCCTACCGGCGGGTAAACTTCGCCACAATCACTGGATGTGATCTTGTGGCGAAAATTAAGATGCGACAGCGATAGCTGGCGCTTGCTCGCAAGAGCAATCATCCCGACCGCAGTCGGGATACATTAGTATCGCGCGCAAGTGGTTCCGCCGGCAGGCGGTGGCGAACCGCGAGACACGATGTGTTGGTAAGTACGGTGACCCGCCTGCAGAAGCTATCGCTTCAGCGATTGCGGGCAGGACCAATAGATTAGTAATGGTCCCGAAAATAAGTTCGAATTTCGTTATAACAGACAACAAAAAAAGGAGAGGCCACTAGAGCCTCTCACGATGAACCATCAGAAATTACAATCTATCCTTGAAATTTTTTTCAAGTTCTACATCACGATATCTTAATAGTGGCCCTCCCACAGTGCAGATCGCTAAAAACGCCAGCGCAGGCCAAGTTAGACTTCCAAACGAGAGTATGCTGACTACGACGAAAAACAAACCAAACACAAAACCAATCAATAGATTTGTACGGTTGAAGTAAGGTTTTATCTCGGTCCAAAATTTCATTTAATGTTCTCCTTTCCTCAAAGATAGGAAATCATAACATACCGGTGCCGTACCAACCAGGTAAATGTAATAAAAACCTCATATAGAATTACTATAGTTGAAATATCCGAAAAACAGATCTAACATCAAAGAACAATGATCAGGAGAAAAACCGAGTTCGATGATATCTCAAATCATGAATTATTGGAGAAACTTTCTCACGATCCTGCGCCAATAAATCTTCATCTATATCAGCCACCGAGATTGCTAAACGTTTTCTTTGCGGGGCGAGAAAGTACTCTCTTTGACATTACCGGCATCACCGGGAAATCAGACGGCTTCAACCATCGGATCACTCGTGAAAGTTATCTACCTCTCTTAAATAAACAGATACTAACTAACGAGAATATTAGTTGGAATCTCTACGGAGTCACTGCCGACTGGTTGGAAATCCATTATCCTCAATTCATTGACGATCTTCGATATCGAATTGATGCCGGAGCCAAGCCACCGGTGGGGGATACCTATCTTCATGTCATTCTCCCATTCCTCAGTAGGGAACACCAAGACATGCTTCTAAATATAAGTAAACAAGTTTACCGACAAAGATGGGGGGTCGATCCTGAAACTGTTTGGTTGCCGGAATCTGCCGCCGACTCGAACACACTATCTTCGCTCGCCAAAAACAACTTCGCGGGAGTCCATCTCCGGGAGTACCAAGTTCAGTCAACTTCCGGTAGCAACCTATTTGCTATCGATACTCGTTATGGAAAAATTCTGGCCATCACCAGCCACAATTATTTAAGTGGCAAAATCGGTTTTGACAAACCCTGGTCAGATTCATTCTATAAAGATTGGCGCAGACAGTCAGAACTGCTAGGCTATGCACCAAGAATCTCGATCGATGGAGAAACTTTAGGTCATTGGTGGAAAGAAGGAGACGGATCATTTGAATTTACCAAATACCTTCTCCGCCATCTGGATAGTAGCCAAGATGAACACAAACTTGATTTCACCATCAAAAATATTCCCAAAGCTCGATTAGTAGAAAACACCAGTTGGAGTTGTTTGGACACTGGTTTAGGACGTTGGAAAGGGGATAGCCACTGCCGTTGCGGTTTACCAGATAACGAGCAGCAAGCAAATCAGATTAGAACATCAAAGAAAGATCTCTTCAGCAAACTTTCTCTTGCCACCGCCAGAATCGACCAAGTATTAGACAATTTTCTTCCAGGTTGGCGCGAAGTCTATATCCAGTGGTTCCTCAGCCAAAGATCCAGTCTGGCTACCGGACTTCCTATCTCCGCCGAAATACTCAAAGATAAAACTATCGAAAAATTATTTCTGTCTGCCTACATTAGAGACATGGGTTGGACCAGTTGCGGTTGGTTCTTTGGAGATGTCAACGGGTTCGAAAGACAAATCCCGGCCAACTCTCTTCGTGCCATCGCCGAAATCATGTCCTGGCCCGACATTATCCCCAATCATTAAGGCCTTGCGCTTTTACCCATAAAGTAGCTATAGTGATCTCATGTCAGTCGGAAACGAACCAACAGACCCATCACCCGAAACACCATCGGCTAGTAAATCGTACTTAGATATTGTTAGAGAAGCGAGTGCCTTTGATATTGAGTGGCTTTCAGACCATAGGCTTCAAGAGAGACAGAAGGTAATACTTACGGAACTTCCTCCGCCCAATGAACTTGCCAAAAAGATTGTTCAGGAAATAAGAAAGGCAAATGAAGACGGAAAAATCCACGCCCAGATAAATAAAACAACACACCAACCAAGCAATCCAAGGAATCTCACACGTTCAATATTATTCGAAATTCTATCTGAAAAAGAGGTATATTTATTTTTTTCCAAAAACCCTGAAGGGATTGAAACAGAAACCAGGACGGAATCAGAAGTAGAGAAAGCAATAACGGAATTCTTTAAACATCCACCCGTTAGAGATTTAGTAAACTCTCGAAAGACAGACTGTGTCAGTGTCAGGATGCTAAACGAGGATGAAAACTCCGGAGAATTTGTTTATTCAATGACCGACACTTACGAAATGAAGAGCTCTCGATTCTTGAACTACAGAGCCTTTCGGCAAATAACGGCGACCAGGAAATCGAACCAGAAATTCGTTGATGTATTAAACAATTTAGACACTAGAATGACCGACCATTTTGGTCTGACGAAATTAGGAAGAGGAAGGAAGAAAATGCGCATTGAACCGGATATGAGACAGAATCTAATTATGTGCCGAGATGTCGACACAACAAAAGCAGACAAACTGATACATCGAGCAGAACAATCAGATGGACAAACTAATCGTGACGGAGATTTTAGTGACTCAGACTATGCCGAATTCAAAGCCATACTCGAAGGTCGACACCCTACAATAAAAATTAAACTTTTGAAGTCTTCGTTTTCCGAAAAAGAACTTGACAAACTATACCGAGAAGTCTTACCCTTAGTGATGTCTATTTTAGAAATATAATAATATGGATACAACAAACACCCAAACCACATTACCCGAAGGCACCAATGCCGCCGTTACCAGCCTCTTCGCCATTGAGAACTTGATAAAGACCCACATTGCCCACATCGAGACGGTCAAGACTGAGTTGGGCAAACAAGCCGAAATGTTCAATGACGTCCTGAACAATGACACTGACTACAAGAAAGCCGCCGATGAAGGCAAGGAAGTAAACAAAAAAAAGGCCGAAGCTAAGCAAAACGTTCTCAAGTCTCCTTCGAACGCCTCTCTAAATCAAAAGATCAAAGATATGCGTCAAGAGCTCAAGGAGCTTAAGGGGGCACTCAGCAACTACCTTCAACAGTACCAGAAGATTGCTGATACAGATCAAATCGAAACCGAAGACGGTGAGGTCCGTCAGATACAGTACTCTGCCCATCTCATCAAACTCACCGGCAAGTTCTCCAAGTAGCAAACATACCCCATAGGGTGTATAATAGACAGGTTAAGCCCTGCAGCGGGCCTGCCTGCCGGCGAGTGACCACGGCAAAACAACCCTCATTGACGCTTTCATCAAACAGTCACATATTTTTCGTGATAACCAAGACGAAATGAATCAAACCACCCTTTTGGATAGTAACGTTCTGGAAAGAGAGCGGGGTATCACCATCTTGGCCAAAAATATTTCCGTCAACTATAAAGGCACCAAGATAAATATTATCGATACCCCTGGCCACTCCGATTTTTCGGGTGAAGTTGAGCGTACTCTAGGCATGGCCGATGGGGCTCTTCTCATCGTTGACGCGCAAGAAGGACCCATGCCGCAAACCCGCTTCGTTCTAAAAAGAGCTTTTGAGCTAAATCTCAAGGTCATCGTGGTCATCAACAAAATTGACAAACCCAACGCAGACATAACCAAGACAGTTCATCGGATCGGCAATCTCTTTCTGGAACTTGCGACTCAGGATGAACAGCTCGAATACCCCACACTATATTCCGTCAGTCGTACCGGCAAAGTCTTCGCTACTCCACCGGTTGATTTCAACCAAGAAGGCAGTGTCGTCCCCTTGCTCGACGAAATCATCAAATATATTCCGGCTCCAACCAATAGCCAAGAAGGCAGTTTCAAGATGCTTGCCTCCTCATTGGATTATGACTCTCATCTTGGTCGTATTGTGATAGGAAAAATTTTTCGAGGAACGGTTAAACCAGGCCAAAAGATTACCATCATTGGCGACACTGTCAAATCAGGGCAAATCGACAAAGTCTTTGTTTCCAACGGCCTTCACCGAGAAGAAGTCAAAGAAGCTTTCGCCGGCGACATCGTTGCCATTACCGGTATTCAAGAAATTAAGATAGGTCAAACGGTCTCAACTTCGGGTGACATTGAGCCACTTGCCTCCGCCAAGATCACCGAGCCGACCCTTCATGTCACTGTTGGACCCAACACTTCACCTCTTTCCGGTAGGGAAGGGGAGTTCACTACTGCCCGCCAGATTGAAGAGAGATTAGCTCGAGAACTGGAAACAAATCTCTCCCTCAAACTCCGAAAACTGGAAAACGGTAAATATGAAGTTTCAGGTAAGGGAGAGCTTCATCTTTCTGTTTTACTAGAAACGCTTCGCCGAGAAGGTTATGAGGTAGAAGTCGGCAAGCCGGAAGTCATTTACAAAGAGGTCAACGGGCAAAGGTGTGAGCCTTTCGAAGAGGTCAACATTGTCGTTCCTAATGATTATTTGGGCACTATTTCTCAGGAAATTGGCAAGCGTTTTGGACATCTGATCCGTATGGAACCAGTCACAGATCAAGAAACAGAGTTCGTTTATCGCATGCCCACCAGAGCCATTCTTGGCTTGCGCTCACTTCTATTAACGGCTACCAAGGGTACGGTCATCTTCAACAGTCAATTTATTGACTTCGAACCAGTCGGCCCAAACCTGCCCAAGATGCGTAGGGGTGTTCTTATAGCTACAAACTCAGGCGAGGCCCTTTCTTATGGCCTTCAGGCGGCTCAGGAACGTGGTCTTACCTTCGTTGAGCCAGGCGATTCGATATACGAAGGTCAGATTGTGGGCATGAACGCAAAGGTTGAGGATATCGAGATCAACGCTTGTAAGGGCAAACAGCTAACCAACATGCGCTCAAAGTCGTCTGATGGCGTCATTCAACTTGTTCCAGCTATCAAGTACTCACTTGAACAGTGTTTAGACTTCCTCGAGTCTGACGAACTTTTGGAAATCACGCCCAAGAACTTGAGGCTTCGTAAAAAATACCTGACCACCGTCGAACGCCGTCGCCACCGCGAAGAACTTAAAAACACATACTAGGTAAGTATTTTTATCTCCCTCAAGCCCTTGCCCAGTCCAGTACCTCATGATATACTACAAAGTGTATTAACAACACTTTGTACCTTAAAAGGAGAATCATGAAAATCCTAACCCTTAATCAAGCTAGTCTGATCACCAAATTAGCCGTGACTAAACTGGCTCAGTACCTAAAAAAAAACGGCCTTCATCATATTGTCCTCGGTATTTCTGGAGGTCTTGACTCAGCGGTAATGGCCGCCATCGGACTTAGAGCAATTAAATTACTGAAAACTCAGGGATATGAATGTGGTTACACTTTCGACTTTATCGGCATCGAAAGCAATCCCAACGATTTGAAAAAAGCCCGAATTCTAGCACAAGAATTGGGGTTCGAATTAAATGAGTATGACTACACCGACTGGTATCGTCAGTCTCCAATTCGACAAAACGAACACCATAACTCACCAAGACTCCGAGTGGCCAACGGCAATCTCAAATGTCGCATCCGCCTACTTCATCTTTATGACCGGGCCCAGCTCTTAGGTGGTATTGTTCTCGACACCGACGACCTATCTGAACTTCTCATGGGTTTCTGGACCAAACATGGTGACGTTGGTGACGTTAAAGTCATTCAATATCTCACCAAGGAAGAAGTCAGAGATCTCGGCGAAATTCTTGATATTCCGGCCGTCATTCTGGAGTCTGCTCCCGGTGATGGACTCGGTGTCACCGACACCAACCAAGCCAAAGATCAGCTCAAAATGGACTACTTAAAAACTGATTACGTCATGAGCCGTCTTATCGGAAGTGGCCTAGACTACAACGGCGAAACATCTCAGCTCTCGAGCCATTTTCTTGTTGGTGTTATCAACCAGATCGCCTCGGAAATACACGAACCCACCGAGAATGTCTTTCATGTCGCCAGACAATCACTCAAAACCGCCTTTAAACGCAAGTATGGCGACGATGTGGCTATTCTTCTCGAAGACCGTAAGGAGATGGGACTCCCGGAATTGGGATATTTATCTTTCAACGAGATCTATCTCGAAGCCATAACACGCTCGAATTAATTTTCCTCCTACCACCCGCAAGGGTGGTTTTTTCTGCTTTATGGTGCCGTACATGGTATATATAAATCCATGGTCCTAGATCAAAACTCGAAAACAATTATAAATAAATTAATGGCTACCGGATGGCAGTCATGGAGCACCTCCGCCAAAAGTTTCATAAGGTTTCCTTTCAATTATTTTCCTCCTAAAGCAAAGGAGCTATTTATTCCATCAAAAATCGTTCTTCCCATAAAGCTGAAAAAACCTGTCTTCGGCTGGTGTTCATGGTATATATTTGGTCGAAATATCAATGAAGGACGTATCTTGGGCCATGCTAAATGGATTGTCTATCAAAGAAAAAAATACAAACTACCCCTAGACACTGTATTAATCGACGATGGCTGGTGTCCTTGGGGAGATTGGCTCACGGAAAATAAAACGAAATTTCCCAACGGTTTAAAATCATTAGTCAATCGAATTTCACGGCTTCAGATTAAATCCGGTATTTGGATTGCCCCATTCTTGGTCGATCCCAAGTCCCAAGTTGCCTTAATGCATCCCGAGTGGCTCGCCCGCAAAAATGGAAGGCGGGTAGAGGGTCGAAATCTTACACCATGGGATCGATATTTCCCCCACAAGAAATGGCTGCTGGATATCACCAACCCAGAGGTCCAACAATACCTTGATGATTCCATTGATTACTTGCTCAACACATGTGGATTTAGTCTCATCAAGCTCGATTTTCTGTATAGTGTATTTTTTGATCCTCGTCTGTCAGGCAAACAAGCGCATGATTTTTTGAGAAACTTTCTAAAAAATATCCGTCGAAGATATCCTCATGTGTATACCATTGGTTGCGGCTGTCCGCTCCTCCCTGCTGTCGGAGTAGTAGACTCCATGAGAATCGGACCGGATACCTCTCCCGGACCCTCTCTAAATTTTTTGTTACCAAAATTTTTTAATCGATGGATTCTGAGCAAAAGGGTTTTACCTACCATCAGCAAGAGACTTTGGACCAAGCAAATATGGAATGTTGACACGGATGTCTTCGAGTGTCGATCAGAAATGGGATATACTGAAAAGGAACTTCTAACTTTTCAAAACATCATCAAAGATGGAAAAGGAAATGTCTTTTTGGGCGACGATTTGACCCGTTTGACAGCAGAAAGAATTCATAGATACATCATCCCCTTATTTAGGTAAAAGGGCATGCGACTATAGTTTTTTTGTGACTCGGGGAGGGGTCGTAGCCGACCTACTGCTTAGTAGGTTGAAGCTGTACTCAGCTGAAATCCCAAAGCGAAGCGAGGGACAGTCGCGTCATAAGCGCTGCTTAGTAGGTTGAAGCTGTACTCAGCTGAAATCCCAAAGCGAAGCGAGGGACAGTCGCGTCATAAGCGACGAACAAATATTTTATATGTGACTCGGCGCAGACTCGAACTGCGGACCTACTGCTTAGAAGGCAGTCGCTCTATCCAGCTGAGCTACCGAGTCAGATGTGCCGGGGGCGGGAATCGGACCCGCACTCCTTTAGAGGGAACGGGATTTTAAGTCCCGCGTGGCTACCATTTCACCACCCCGGCCAAGACATGTTTATTTTAACTCAAAAATAAGCAAGATTTGTAGCATTCAACTGCAACGACGTAACAAAAACGCCCTATTAAGAGCGTTTAAAATCTACCACGATTGATGAAATACAGGGAAACCTCGCCCAACACTGCCGGGGCAGAGTTTCTTCCTATGTAGTTAGGGATAACTAACTTTGTTTCCTCCAAAGCTATTGAATGAATTCCTGCATGACAGGAGTGGCAGAGGCAAAATCCGTCATCCCTACGATCCAGGCTAATCACAGGAAAACCTCTAACGGGAAGAATTTTTCCCCTCATCTGGGACAATCTTGTCGGCGCACTTGTTACAATACACTTGGATGCATCGGAGTCCAACATAACCAGATGTAGCGTGTATATCGAATGTCCAGCAAAGGAAGCAGTGTGCTGTCCTTTAGGAACCTTCGAAACGTCCTTACCGCACATCTCGCAAATGTAGTTCGCTCGTGAACCGATCCGAATAAATATTGGGTTTGAATAGGGCACGATTAGCCTTCTCTCCGTCTCTTGTTAAGGTGTTTGGGGTTATTATACCAAAAACGACCGTATTTGACGATCTATGGGTCTGCCGATAGACTAGGGGGGACTTCATTTTGAGTGAGCGGGTGAGGGGAGTCGGACCCCTTTCATCAGCTTGGAAAGCTGAGGTAATACCGGTATACGACACCCGCTAACAGAGAAATTTTATCATAACCACTGCCTAGGCAGAAGCACCGCCAGAGATCTGCTTGGGTTTAACTAAATCTCTCATCAAACCGCCTGTCCTGACACAAAACAACATTTTTAGGACTTCCCAAGATACCCATAGATATTCGAACGCCTCTTTCATCCGTATATTTACTGTTTTGAATGTTAAATCTATATACATGTCCATTTTCAACGGCCTTACAATATTCTTGGACCGGATCTCCCTTCTCGTGTGGCATCTTCTTATAACCTAGAGACAAGGCAATTTCCTGAGGAGTCCACGTTGGCACCTTTTCCTTCCTTCTTCTTGGTTTTGGCTCCTCAATCTCGGTTTCTGATTGCGGAATACCACTTTCTGGTTGATTCATGTATATTTATACCTCTAATGTCGGGGTGGTGAGACTCGAACTCACGACCCCTGCGTCCCAAACGCAGTACTCTAGCCATCTGAGCTACACCCCGATAGGCTAATTTTACCATTCAAAGCTTGTTTTGAGGTAAAATAGACCAGATGCCTCTGTGCATTGAGCATGGTGGATGTAGCTTAGTTGGTTTAAAGCGCCTCCCTGTGGAGGAGGAGATCGCGGGTTCAAATCCCGTCCTCCACCCTATATAAATTCCCCCTCTATGGGGGATTTTATGTGGATAATCGTTACGGGACTCGAGTGACGGAGGCAAGCTCGTGACGATCTTGCCGAGTCGGGTTCGAAGAAATTGTCAGCAGACAATTATCTGAGAGAGTCCTTATCCCATAATCCACCCCAAAAGTAGTATTCCAAAACACAAGCAACCAAGGCTGGAGTGAGATCCTTCGACTTTACCCGGGATGACGAGGGAAATTATTCAACGGTCTCAGCCGCTAATAGTGGCGTAATATCGCGAGCAATGGTAAAATAACTATAGTTAAGGGGATAGAGTAAATATTATTACAAACCACTTCTATCACATAATACTATGACAGGCACAATCAAGAAAAAAACCGACAAAGGCTTTGGCTTCATTTCCAGAGAAGGAGAAGAAAAAGACCTTTTTTTCCATTCCAATGATTTACAGGGAATTACCTTTGATCAAATCCAAGAAGGCGCTAAAGTAGAATTCGATATCGAGCAGGGTCCAAAAGGACCAGCAGCCAAAAACGTCAAACTAGCTCAATAAGCCTAAGCAGACACAAAAGGGCCTTCGCCACAGCGGAGGTCTTTTTGTATATCTCAAACCTTTCTAACCCTTTCTTTACTTAGCGCTCTTGCCACTCTTACTCCGAAGGTTCTAATCATGACCACAGCAATTCCCAAAACCGGAATTGCGAAGACCGCACCAAAAGCCCCACCAAACTTAAGTCCGATTAATAAAGATAATAAAATAATGGCCGGGTGAAGACTAAAAGCCTTACCCAGTAACCGTGGACCAATCACGTTAAAAATAATTTGCTGGGCTATAAACAGAATTACACCAACCAACATCGCCTTTAAAGACCCAGCCAGTAAGGCAACCGCCACGGGCAAAATAATTGCCAGTAATGGACCAATCAAGGGAACGATGGCAAATAGACCAGCCAAGAAAGCCACCGACACCGCAAAACCGATTCCAAATAGATACATGACCAACCAAGTTACGGTTGCAATCAAAATGCCATAGAAAAACTGAACTCTGAAAAATGAAATAAATGTGTCACTAATCACTTTTTCGATAAATATCAATGTTTCGTGCCAAGTATCGGGTACTAAACTAAAGAACTCTCTGTTGATTTTATTTTGATCAATAATGAAGTAAAAAGACAAAGTGAGCACAATAAAGGCAGAAAAAAAGAACTGAGCAATGGACGGAATTAGAGTAATCGAGTTTTCAATCTGGGTCAGCAGTGGTCCGTCAAGATTATTTAATATAGTCGGTGCATTACTAAGATATCCAGGCACCAAACCAACCAAAGCCACAATCTGGGTGGTAATTAGTGGAATATAAACGAAACCTATTGCAACAATAAATATAGAAAGCAGTAAGTAGGTAATTATCGTTGAGACAATCTTCGAGAACTTAAAGTATTTTTGAATTCGATCGACTACCGGATCCAATAAAAAACTTAGAAGCCAAGAAACCAAAATAATCACAATCGTGTCCGTAAAACGGCTTAAAACCGACCCAACCATACCAAGCACATAGCTACCAACAGCAACAATCAAAAGATAAAGTAACACCTGGACCAAACTATCATATTTCTTTATTTCATCCAACATGGTCTTACTTTACCACAGGCTACCACAAGTTTAGGCGGTCTTTTTAACGACTTTCTTTGTCCTCTTTTTACCCACAGACGGTGTTTTTTCTAAATTAGTTTCAATCTCTTCTAGTATTTTGGCCGTTATCTCGGTAGACGCTTCTTTGGCTACAGGTGGCTGCAAAAGCTTTAATATCTTGTCCAGCTTGACATTGATCGCTTGTAACCAAACGACCTTCCGGAATCGGCTTTGGTCTCGGCAAAACAGTTGCTACAAAGGACTGGTTTACCATTAGTCGGCCGAAAGGGGACCTCGCAACTTTGACCACACTGATCGCAGGTGGCTCTGAACATCTGTCGATCTGCAAAGCCAGATCCGGTGCCACGTTTGTCATACATCTGTGGCCGTCTAGAATCCCCAAAACCAGTCTCTCTCGAACCACCACCATTATTTTCAAAACACTTACTGCAAAATACCTCTTTTCGACCATTGGGTTTAAAAGGAACTTTGCAAGCGGATCCACACTGGGCACAAACAGCATCGAACATCACTGGCCTATCTGAACTCCTATCGTTATAGTCTCGTCTAGCGTAATTTTGGCCTCCACTAAAGTTGTTGTTACCTCGATTGGAAAATGTCATATCCTATATTGTACCATACAACAAAACCCCCAAAATAGCTTCATTACTTTCCAAACCTTTTCTCGACTCGTTTCCAAAACAATCTAGCTCCGCCTGGACCTACTTCACCTGAAGACAAACATTTCTTAGAGAACTTTAAGCTCGGAGAGGTCATCTTCCGAAATAGACCGGAATTTACACCCCACTTAATAAATTTGGCTGCAATCTTTGGGTTTATTGAAATTCGAATTGCTCTTGGCGCTGCCACCGGATGCGAATTCGGCATCAGATGGTGCCTCTCTAGGAATCTTATATTTTCCTTTTCCTGCCTTCCCACCGAGGTAGTAAATAACAAAACACTTCCACCTACAGCCGTTGGATAAATAATCGCTTTAAAGGCTTGTTCACTTGGCTTGGTAATTTCCAAATGTATAAGATTTTTTCCGTACAAAAGTTCATAAAGCTCGATCATCTGGATATCATTTTTCCCTACCAGCACGTTAACATTTTTTATTTTAGACATCGAAGAGATAAACATCTCAGTAAAAGGCGACTTTTTAACCAAAATCCAAAACACAAATCGATCGGACAACTTTACCAGTTCCTGAACTAAATCCATAAAGTAGGATAGACCCACTGCCGCACCGGAGATGGGAATTGCCACATTTATTTTCCCGTTCTTTTCCGAAAATACTTTTTGCCTATCTCCCATACCTTTAGGCAGTTTTCTTGTGAGTAAACCAGAAAGCGGGTAGGGGATCACTTCAGAAACAAAATCGATCTTTTGCTTCACTGCATACTTTTCAAATTTTGTTTGGACGAATTTACTTGGTACAAACGTTAAGTCAGCCCCTTGAACACACCATATATGCTGATATGTGTCATCTGTTACCTGCACTATTAATTTTATTTTCTTACCGGTTTCTCTAATCAACCTCTCCTTGGTAGCCCCAATCTGATGTGCCATACCAAAATGAGTGGCTATAATCCAAACATCTTCGCATTCGGGGTTGTGCAACAGAATTTCCTTTAACTGCTTAAAGACGCCACCAGATGACATTATTAAAACAGTCCGATAAAAATTAGTAAAAATATCCTCAAATACTCCGTATTGTGATCTAAGAAATACATACTTACCAAAAGGGTTAATGCTGGTAAAACGGTGGATCCAGGTCACGAATCGGTCTATCGAACCTAATAGAACATATTGGGAATTATTAGGTCTGCTTTCAGCCAAAGCATCCGTCACCCGAAGATGCCCCAACCCCGCAGGCGCGTAGGTAAAGATCAATAGTTTCACTACCATCTAATATATACGAAAATATGTGCACCAGACAGGAATCGAACCTGTAACCACTTGTTCCGAAGACAAGGGCTCTATCCGTTGAGCTACTGGTGCAATAGTCCTATTTTACCTTGAAATAAGGTAAAATACTGATGTTCGGGTCAGTAGCTCAGTTGGTTAGAGCACCTGCCTCTTAAGTAGGGTGTCGCGGGTTCGAGTCCCGCCTGACCCACACCTTTCTTGACAGCATCACCTTTTTCTGCCACAGTAAATTAGCATATGGCGAAAAAGTTTTTGTATCTACTAGCTCTCTTTCTCATCACCTCACGCATCACTTTTGGCCTAAACACCTTACTTATCGAAAATGGAGGCTCACAAAACAAATATATTCTGGGAACGACAACCGAGAGTCAAACAATCGAAACCATTCCAAACCCAGAAGAGCCATTTATTTTTTCGGCTTTACCGTCCTTCGACGAACAGATAAAAACTTCAATTATCACCGCTGATGCCCGTCCCGAAATCGTTCGGCAATATTTGCACAAATTTAATTCACCATTAGAGCCGTTTTCCAATCTCATTGTTTCTCTATCAGACCAATATCAGTTTGACTACCGCTGGTTAGTAGCTATCGCCCAGCAGGAATCAAATCTTTGCAAAAGAATCCCAGAAAACTCATACAACTGCTGGGGGTGGGGGATTTATCCCGAGCCATCGAACCCCGAAGTATTAAAGGTGACCAGGTTTGATAATTATGAGGATGCATTGAGAAGGATTGCTCCTCAATTCACCAAGATTTTTCTTAAAGGTAAACACACCAAAGATCCTTGTGAAGTCATGGCCACCTACACACCACCATCTGAGGGTTCGTGGTGCGCCGGTGTCTCCCAATTTTTCGATCACTTGGAATAACTAATCTAGTTTGTATATTTGAGTTCGTGGCAAACTATCTAATTCCGGAGGCACTAATTCTAAATAAGTTGGGTCCTGTTCGTCTTTTTTCACTTTATATCCTAATTCTTCAAAAATTGTCACAATCTCATCAACTTTGTCGATCGGTAGTTTTCGCATCTCGAATCCAGTAGTACTAGAGCCAACACTACGCCTCGTAAACTCACCATTTCTTCTGCCGAGGAAATATCTAGGACTTTTTCGCATAAACTTCTGCTGAAGTTTTGCTCAAGCCCGACTCGGCAAGATCGTTACGAGCTTGCCTCCGTCACTCAAGTCCTCCCCTCACTGGAGAAAACAAAAAATCTCGCTTCTAGAGCGAGATTCTTTGTTTTGTGCCGAGGAGAGGACTTGAACCTCCACGGGATTGCTCCCGCTAGCTCCTAAAGCTAGTGCGTCTACCATTTCGCCACCTCGGCAAGTCTAATCATTTTACCACCGCAAGCTCTTGATGAGTTAAAATAAGACGCATGAACATCAAACAAACCAAAATTGAAAAGGGGACTGCCTACCTGGAAGCTATTGTCTCCCCTGAAGAAGTTGATCTTGAAAAAAATCATGTTGTCGACGAGATGATAAAAACCATCACCGTCAAAGGCTTTCGTCAGGGCAAAGCTCCTAAAGGCGTGGCTGAAAAATCTCTTGATCCTGATAAGCTCAGCGACCGTATCTTAAATCACATCATGAGCCATCTCCTCGAGCACGCCATTGAGGAAAACCATTACCGGCTTCTCGGACGCCCAGTTCTGGAAGAGTTAAAAGCCGAAAAAGATGGCAGTTGGAAGATCAAACTCCAACTTCCGCTTTACCCTGAAATCAAGCTCGGAGATTACGTCAAATATTTAAAATTAAAGAACAAAAAGGACCGGAAAGTTGAAGATATTTATCAAGCTCTCTTGGATCATGAAAAGGTCGACGTCTCCGAACTTGTGATCAACGAGGAAGTTAATTATAGTCTGGAGCGCCTGACCTCCCAATCAAAATCCCTGAATCTGCCCCTAGAAGACTATCTCAAAGCTCTCGGAAAGACTCTTGAGCAGGTGAAGAGGGAATACGCTGAAAGTGCTGAGAAGTCCGTCAAGCTCGACCTGCTGCTTCTGGAAATTGCCAAGAATCAAAAAATAGACACAGAAGACAAAGAACTGCTAGAATTAGCCAAGGTGTCTAATGTTCCATCAAAACAAATTGACCAGCTCCGATCTATCATGAATCGGCGCAAAACTATTGATTATTTAATGGCCATCTGATACTATAGGACCACGTTGTGAACAGTAATACGGGCAGCTCACCAAACCAAGGTCAGGGAAACACCAAAATCCAGAGTTTTTTGGAGGCTCTTCGCAATTCTCAGACCCACAGCTTTGAAAACGGTAATCAAGAGCAAAAAACAAACCCTTTCGCCGAGTTTCAACACAAAAAAGAGGCCGAAAAACGCAGAGCGGAACTATTTTTCCAAGCTCGACAACAAGAATGGAGCAAAGTCTTCTCCTCCAAAGAGAAACAGACTGAAAAACGTATCGACGAAATTAGAGATCAGCTAAAAAACCTGGCCAAACAAGTCAAGACTCTCGATACCAACCTTCTTAAGGCGGTAGAGTCCCCAATCGTCCAAGCTGGAATCTATCACGAAAGTTTTCTCGTCCACATCCAAAAGATGATCCAAATTTTTAGTCTCAAAGTCCAGGAAGCCAATAGTTGGCTTGAAATGTACAATGGCAGATCAGCCAAAAAGGGTGTCTATTGGAGCATGGCCAAATCCAAAGGCAACTCATACACTCAATCTAACGAACGTGCCGTAGCCACATCTGTTGGCTGATGATAAAATAAACCCTGTTGGGCTCGTAGCTCAGCTTCCTCCAAAGGCGGATCAGCCTATGGCTGAGGCTAGACGCGCTCATCAAATAATTAAATTTCGGGCTCGTAGCTCAGCTGGCTAGAGCGCTGCATTGACATTGCAGAGGTCACTGGTTCGAGTCCAGTCGGGCCCACAATATAAAAGGTCCTCCCTTGCGGAGGAGTTTTTATATTACATCACGCTAATGGACTCGAATGTCGGAGGCAGTTTCGAGAGAACGTAGCTACTCGAGGAAGGCCAACCCAACCAGGCACAAACACGGCCTATAACTTGACAAATCGAGCTCATTGTGGTAAAGTTACGTATCGCCCACATTCTACTTGGAAATGCACCACTCAGTAAGATAACGGTTAGTATACAGTGCCTTTTAAAAAGGGTTTTGTCTACTGTCTGTTTAGGGTGGCGAA
>Ga0075779_112_pt1 | contig 19347 bp, 24 predicted proteins | sample RifGroC1_FD_67872 | JGI IMG/M metagenome (GOLD analysis project Ga0075779, IMG submission 67872) | Microgenomates bacterium GW2011_GWC1_44_10 | reverse complement strand
CTCAGCAAACAAACCCCCAAGGAAAGCCTTGAAAATCAACGATTAATGACTAAGCGTAAAAACCAGGCTGACCTGATCGTATTAGAGGCCTCAACCCCCAGCTTTGGTATCGGCCAAGAAATTGCCTACAGTCTTCAAAACAACAAGCAGGTTATTATTCTCTATCTCGAGGGACATAAGCCCCACATCCTGCAAGACGAAGGGCAGGATCTGCTATTTATTTATGAATATAGCCTTACTAGTCTCTCGACCACTCTTTCTCGTGCCATCGATGAGGCTAGGGAGAAAGTTGATGTCCGTTTCAACTTTTACATTTCTCCTGAGATCGGCCGCTATCTGGATTGGATAAGTCAAACCAAGAAGCTTCCAAGGTCGGTATTCCTCCGTGGTCTGGTAGAAAGACACATGCACTCCGACAAGGAGTATCGGGACTAGGCTGTCGGAGTTGGTGGCGCCCGGTTTGACTTTTGTTCAGGTTTCCATCAGAATGGAGAAGTAATGAAGATGAACGGATTTACATTGATGGAAATAATGATAGTGATGGCTTTGATAATGATTCTATCTGTGATAGGTATTGGCGCATTTATGCAGAGCACGGTAAAATCTAGGGACACTCAAAGAAAAAGCAACCTTAACCAAATCGGGAAAGCGGCTGAAGCCTTTTATACCGATGTGGGACATTATCCCCTATCGGATGATGTAAATACGGATAGGTTGTATTGTTATGATTATGATCAGGGTGTTGATACAATTTGTACTGGGACCAAATTATATAATTTGGTTGATTCCACAATGATTGTTTATTTAGATGTTCCTAAGGACCCTGATGCTTTACGTAAGTATGTGTACGAAAGTTCTTCTGACGGATATTCTTTGTATGCAGCGTTGGAAAATAGTCAAGACCGAGATTTGTTGCTAAATGGTGATGGAAGTGTGAACCAAAATCCCTGGGGGGTAAGTTGCGGAAGTGTACAATGTAATTATAAGATTATCGAGACAGGGTTGGTTAAAAGTATATGATAAATCAAACCCCTACTCCTCGCAATGACGTCATGCTTGGGTTTACCTTGATTGAACTCCTGGTGGTAATGGGTATCATGGCGGTGCTTACTGGATTGGCAATTTTTAACTTTAATCAGTCTAGAGTTAGAGCTAGAGACGTGCAGAGAAAAAATGATATTAAACAGCTACAAACAGCTTTGGAGCTTTATAAAAATGATAGTAATACTTATCCAGCATCCGCAACCTGGCAAACAGATTTGATCGAGGCCAGTAATATTAAGAAGGAATTTACCGATCCCAAGGCCAGTGACTGGGTCGATTATCAATATTTACCCTCAGTCGATTTAAAAACTTATTATCTAACCGCTTGTTTGGAAAATTTGGCAGATTCATCAAAGGCCAGCGATGCTCTTTGTGCTGAGGCGGGAGGGACGTGCCCTTGTGGTACTAACGGATCATTATTTATTGTTTCAGAACCATGAAAATGAAAAAAATAATAACGAGATTGCTTCGGCTTGATTACAAGACTCGCAATGACGGGGGCGGTTTTACTTTGCTTGAGCTGTTAGTAGTAATTGGTATTATTGGTATTTTAGTAGCTCTGGGTACCGTTGCGTATTCTTCGGCTCAAAAAAGCGGTAGGGACGCCAGACGCAAACAGGATTTGATAGCTATGCAGAACGCTTTGGAAGAGTATTATTCCGCCACTTCCTTTGTCTATCCCTCCACTACTTGTAGCACAGCCGCTACTTATCTAAAAAGTAACTGGCCTGTAGATCCCAAAAATACGGCTCCGAATATCTATGTTCAGACTTGTACTAGCACAACAACCTATTGTATATGTGCCATTATGGAAAAAACGACAGCCGGCAATTCGAACAATACCACTTGTACGGCGTGGGCAGCTAATGGACCCAATTACTGTGTAGGAAACCTGCAATGAAGAAAAACGGTTTTACATTTGTGGAGCTGTTGGTGGTAATCACTATTGTTGGGGTGATTTTTGCGGTAGGAGTGGTTTCTTTTACCACGATTACTTCCAGATCTAGAGACGCAAGAAGAAAAGCTGATTTGGAGTCTATCCGGCAGGCTTTGGAGATGTGCAGATCGCTAACCGGCTCGTACCCGGCTAATATTACCAGTAATGTAACTTGCAGTGTGGGGGGAGTTGTTTTACTGGCCAAGACGCCAACAGACCCGAAAGGTTGTCCTGCAGTTAATTATACCTATTCTTGGCTGTCGACGACAACTTACACCTTATCGGCTCCTTGTTTTGAGGATGGAAGTTATCAGGTGACAAATCCGTGAGAGGCTTTACACTGATAGAGCTAATGACAGTGACGGCAATAGTATTGATTCTTGCCGGTGGGTCTGTGGCGGCCTATTTAAATTTTAATAAAAATCAATCGATGGATAGCGATGCCAGGTCTTTGGTTTCCGAGATCTACCGCGTGAGAAATTTGGCATCGAGCATGCAGTATCCTGCAGGCTGTACTTCACTTAAAGGTTATAATATCAAAAGTGATGTTGGTCTTACCGGATTACTATTGACGGTGAACTGTGTCCCTAGCAACGTCATGTTTCCGGTTGTGAAGATTCTTTCTGTTTCTGTTTTTACAAACGCGATTGATGTCTCTTTTTTGCCGGGATCCGGGTACTTGATCAACGGCGCTGATCAGCAAATAACTATCAAAAATTCAAACGATGTGACGGTGACTAAAATAATCACGGTCGGTCAGTATGGAAATATAATTAGTAACTAAGGTGATGATAAAGTTATTGCGGAGAAAAAACCCAGGTTTGATGCTAATAGAGATATTGGTGGCGGTGGGTATAGTTGGTTTGGTTTTGGTGGGTGTTTCAGATTTGCTGACAAGAGCTATTGGAGCGACCACTTTTCAAAAGCAAAAAAATGAGGCTTTAATTATCGTGCAAAAAATGTTGACGGATTATAAAATTGCCAGAGATACAAATCCGGAAAGTTTTTACAATTCGATCGCTAATACCGTGATTGATCCTTGTACCGTAGGGACAATATACAAATGTACTGTTACGGTGGATCAGGCGGCGGATTCTGTCATTGTATCGATTGTGGCGGAGTGGCAGGATGGAGGCCGAAATTATAACGTTAAATTGTCTCAGTTATTAGCTAGAGAATGGAAATGAGAGCATTCACTTTGATAGAAGCGGTAGTTTCTACCATGCTTTTGTCTATTATCTTGTTGGGAGGGACGGCTGTATTTTATCAAAGTCTCAAATCATCTGGTCTTTCTGATGTAAACTCGAACCTAAATAATACTCTTCAATCTATTTTGGATGCCATCAAAAAGGACGTGAGATATGCTCAAATTTTGGGTGTAGGGGAAGGAACTAGGACAGATTGTTTATTGGCTGGTTCCAATGGGTATTCCGGTGATAGTTTATTGATAAATGACCTAAGCGGAAATGAAACAATGTATTCTCTTAATAACGAACTAATAGCCTCGACCTCTGCCGAACCTACCCGGACGACTTATTTAAATACGAACCAAATTGCAGTTCAGTCATTGCAGTTCACTTGGTACTGTCTGGGTAGTGATAAAATAAAAATTGCAATGAATGCCAAGAGTAATGCTTTGGGAACGGGTATCCAGGTTGACCAAGATGCGTCGATAGAGATTAGTTTATTTAATAGCGGACAAAACTAAATGATAGAAAAATCAGTTCACACCGGACAAGTGGCACTTATAGTAGTGCTAATTATGACGGTAGTGAGTGCCATGGCCGTTTCTGTTGCCAGTCGATCTACATTAGAGACGAGAATCCAACAGATGAATGTTGAAAACCTAGAGGCACAGCTAACGGCCCAATCGGGGTTGGAGAATGCGGTGGCGAAGAATCAGGCTATTTCCGACGGTACTCTAGGGGACGGGAAGATGTATAGTGTGTCTTTGAGCGATGTTGGGTCAACGGGAATTTCTTCGGAGACGATCAGTGCCGGTGAAGTTTTTGAAGTAAATTTGGAAGGGTCGGTGGGAGTGACTGGTGTCAAGATTTATTGGAAAAAGGCGGGTGGCAGTAGTACCCCGGCTATTTTTGTTTCGGATATTAGGGCAAATCAGATTGTGGATTATGCCTATGATATAAACGGCAGTAACGGCTTTACTGTGGCTGGCGCAGGTGGCTCGATAGACGGAGTTACTTACGATTATGCGACTTCTGCCCCAATTGCTATCGGCAACAATTCGAAAAAATTAAGGATTACCGTTCTGGGTGCCTCCGCATTATTGGGTATCGAACCAATAGGTGGAATATTTCCCGCCCAAACAAGTAAATTTAGGGCTATCGCCGATGTGGCGGCCACTGATCAGAAAGTAGTTAGGTATGGAATTGAGTATATTGAATCAAAAACGGATCAGTTACCTTCTGTATTTGACAACGTGCTTTTTTCCGGAGGATCGATAGTTCAGTAACATAATAACGAGATAGTGGTATTATGAATATATGCCTGCCTATTTTGGTTTAGATATTGGGTCAACTAGTGTTAAGTTAATCCAGGCCGATGGAAATCGGGTTAAGGCCATTGGAATTGGGGTTAATCCATTCGGAAAACCGATTTCGATGATGACAAATACCGAAAAAATATCCATCACCAGCGTTCTTAAAACTTTGATAAAGGAATCTGGCACAAGATCTGATAAGGTGGTGGCTTCAATTTCGGAGTCCTCAGTGTTTTCCCGAGTACTCAAATTTCCGGTAATGTCTACACCGGAGCTGGCAACCGCAATAAAGTGGGAGCTGGATCAATCGGTTCCTTTTCCCCCGAGTGAGATCGAAACTTCATGGACAGTATTAGAAAAGCCGGAAAAGTTTGGTGGGAACGAGAAGATCTCTGTTTATGTAGTGGCTGTTCCGGCTAAAATATCTGAGGCCTATGTGCAAATATTTGAACTTATCGGTATAGAACCGGTGCGATTGGAAAACGAAACTCTCTCTCTAAACAGAACCTTTGGTTCAATGTTAACTGACGAGAAACCTGCGGCTATTTTGGATTGGGGTGCCGGAGGCACGAATATCGTGATTTCCGGAAAGAACAAGATATTTAGTAACTTTTATATTCCGGTTGGAGGATCTGTCCTGACAAAATTGATTGCTGACGCGTTTAGTCTACCTATGGATCAAGCGGAAAGTTATAAAAGAACGTATGGATTTGCAAAGGAGCAGCTTGAAGGGAAAATGGTGGGTGTACTCAAACCTATGATTGATAACATAATCGGTGAATTAAGGAAATTGTTAATTGCCTATAAGGACGAGTATCAAAAAAATTCTGTAAACAGACTTATATTGACTGGTGGAGGATCGTATCTAATTGGACTAATTCCCTATCTAACTGAAGAGCTGGAGGGAGTAGAGGTAGTTATGGGGGATACGTTTGTCAACATGACGGTTGAAGCAAAATATCAGTCCCTCGGTCCGATATTTTCGATAGCCAATGGATTGTCTCAATAAACATGATTAAAATTAATTTATTAGGGAGAAAGAGACGAGAATCAAGAGGAAAGAACGTGATCTATATGGTTCTGCTTACCACTTTCATAGCGTTCACCTTATATTTTTTAGGGGTATCGATTTTTGTGGTTATTAAACTTTCCTTGATTAAAGCGAATCAAGTTAAGGTGGACCGTGAAGCTGAATCCGTCTCCAAGGAGATGACAGATAACAACGAACTGCTAAAAAGGTTTGTTTTGTCCAAGTTTATTCTGGGTAAAATCGAGTCGCTGAATGTAGCTAAATTTCACTATAAGGATTATCTTGACCAGTTAGTAGGATTACTACCTGAGGGAGTGGTGCTTAAGGACGTGGATTTTTCTAACAAAGGCTGGGTTTCGGTGGCGACCTCGATATCGTCTATGCATTCTCTAAGGCTATTGGAGACCAAATTAGCCAGTTCCGAGAAACTAATAGCGACTACTTTTAGCTCGGTGTTTTTTGAAGGAATCTCACGAGACAAATCAGGTCTTTATAATGCTAAGTTACAATTTGAAATAACGAAGAATGCCGGAAAATAAGTTGATAGGTTACAAAAGGGTTTTTGGTTTCGTCTTACCTGATTGGATAAGTGAAAAAATGGTCAAAAATACCGTATATGGACTGCTGGTATTGGCGGCTATGTTATTGGTTTTGGTTTTTGTGATTTGGCCGAATCTGAGTTTGGTGCAGTCCCGAGAAGCGAGCCTCACTACCAGTAAATCGGCTTTGGAAATTCTTAAAAAGTCTAAATCTAGCTTGGATAGATTGGCTTCTGACATTTCGGAAGGGGATCAGACGAGGATCTTAACCGCTATTCCTCAGGAATATTCTCCCGAAGAGGCGATTTTTCATCTCCGTAAAATAAGTGCCGACACGGGGGTGTCGATAGTTTCGTATACTCTGCCTCCAGGAATAATATTGGACACAACCAATAGTACCGGCGATATAGTAGACGCAGATATGGTTAGTTTTACTGTATTCCCTGTCCATATCACTGTAGCCGCCCAGGTAAATTCATTACTGAGATTTATTTCGCTCGTGGAATCCTCCCTTCCTTTCGGAAATGTCTCTGATTTGAATATTCAGGAAATAGTATCCAAGTTGTCTCAGACAGCCAGTGAAAAAACAGTCCAAATGGTCTTGGAGATACAGTTTTATCAATCGATCTTAAAGAAGGTGAACCTGACTAAATTGCAGGAATTTACTGATGCAGATCTCAAACTAGTAGCCGATTTGAGAGGTTATAACCTAATTACAATTCCCGAAGCACAACTCTCGGAGCAATCTGATCCTTTGGGTTCAGGAAAGATATTTGGATTCTAACTACTCGTTAGTGGCCGTTTCCGTAGGTTTGGTAGTTTCGTCTTCGAGGAGATCTACAATAGCCCTGGTTCCCTTCTGGATAGCGGCGATGCGGACCAATTGACGAATAGACTTGATGACCTTACCCTGCTTGCCAATGACTCGACCCACATCCTCGGGATCGACTTTGATGAGATACTTGGTGGTGTCTTTGTCTTCAGTTGCTTCTGCGATTACGGAAACACTTTCCGGGTGATTGACGATGTTACTGACGATGTATTCGATGAGTTGTTTCATTTTTTATTTAACCAATTTTCTAATGGTGTCGGTGGGTTGGGCGCCTTTGCTAATCCATGACTGATAGCCAGTCTTGTTTAGAACGATTTTGTTCTTGTCTTCTTTTTCGTGGGGGTTGTAAGTGCCCAGAGTTTCCAGAACCGAGCCGGAAAGCTTGGTCTTGCCTTCGACCACGACAATGCGGTAGGAGCGTTGGTGTTTTTTGCCTGTAGGCTGTAGTTTGATTTTCAGCATAGGCGTATTATATCAGCTCCATAGCTTTTTGAGCAGCTTTTTGTTCGGCATCTTGTTTATTTCTTCCTTTGCCGGCAGCTAGCTGTTTACCGTCAATAACGACGGCTACCTCGAAGGTTTTCTCGTGATCTAGCCCTGTTTCGCCTATGGTCAGATAGACCGGGGAAGCCTGGCCGAGAGATTGGACCCTTTCTTGAAGGGAGGATTTTGGATCTTTGAGCCGGTCAAGGGCAATGATATCTCTGGCGTTTGGAAGGATAAATTTTTCAAAAAATGCTTTGGCGGCACTGAGTCCTCCGTCGATATAGAGAGCTCCGATCAGGCTCTCGATGACGTCTTCCAGTATGGATAAATTTTTCCGTCCTCCAGTGGCTTCTTCACCTTTACTCATGCGAATATAGTCATTAAAGTGGCTTTTGACGGAGACTTCCGATAATGACTCTGTTCTGACGGTTGCTGATCGGGCAGCGGTCAGGTACCCCTCCATCTTGTCCGGATATTTATCGAAAAGATAAACCGAGATCAGCATCTCCAGAATAGCATCTCCTAAAAACTCGAGTCGTTCGTAGCTTTCGGTGATGTCGGGCTGATTGAGGCAGGATCTATGAGTTAGAGCAGTCTCCAGAAGCGAGATATTCTCGAATTGGTAGCCAAGGTAGTCTTGAAGGAGGTTAAGGTTTGGATTGGTCATCGGAGGTATCTTCACGCGCGGAATAGGCGATGGCGGCGGCGAGTGCGCCGTTGACAAAACTGGAGCTGGTTTTCCCCCCGTATCTCTTGGCTATCTCGACGGCTTCATCGATGATGACTTTAGTTGGAGTTTGAGTTTTGAAAAGCAGCTCGTAGACGGCTTGTCTGAGCACAGCCAAATCAACTCGGTTTATTTGAGAAATGGGCCACTCAGGGGCACATTTTTGAATTATTTCGTCTATTTTAACGAGGTTAGAGTTAATTTTGTCGACCCTGCTTGGATGATCAGGTTGGTCCGTAAAACTACCAGCAAAAAGTGACTTGAAAACTAAAATTCTCTTTAAGTGTCGTGGGTCTAGGGCAGATTTCACGGTGAATTATTTTGATTTACAAACTGGGCAGAGAAAATGCCCCCTTTTGAGGCCACCACATTTTTTGCACACTATAAGCTTTGGTTCAATGAGGTGGATTTGGGATCTTCTTTTGCCTTGCCGGGCAGTGGATATTTTTCTTTTTGGTGTTGCGGCCATGTGTATATTCTACCAAGAAATGAGGCCGCTGGCAATCTCTTGTGCTTTTCGTCTGTTCTGACGGATTAATTTGAGGGCGTCCGATTTGGCTTTAAGAAAGAGTTTCTTGGACCAGAAATATTTTAATCTGGTTTGAAGATACCCATGCTGCTTTTCGCCGTAAATTTGTCCAGCACCGCGGAGCCGAAGATCTTTTTGAGCGAGAACCATTCCGGTGTGATATTTTTGTAACAGCTGAAGCCGCTCGGTTTCGGTTTCGTCATCATTTGATGGCACTAGAAAACAAAATCCCTGTTCTTCTCCTCTACCGACACGACCTCGAAGCTGATGGAGTTGGGCCAAACCAAAGCGTTCGGCTGAGTGAACGACCATAATATTGGCCGCCGGAATGTCGATACCTACTTCAATGAGAGAAGTGGAGATCAATACACTACCGGGTGTGTTTTTGAATTGGAAGAGGATGTGTTGTTGAGCTTCCGGTGTCAGCTTGCCGTGGATAGACCAGATCGGGAATTTGTTTGGAAGAAAGCGCCGGTACTCAGAAGTCATTTTTTCGACCGAAGAGACGCCTTGGAAGTGTTCGGAGATATTGGGACAGACAACAAAAATCTGATTGCCTTTCTCCAATTCCGAAATTAGCCATGTGGGACTATTCTTAAACTTGGTGGGTGTAATAACGAAGGTTTTGACCGGCATTCTGAGATTGGGTTTGTGACGTATGTTGCTGATGGCGATATCCCCCAATAATCCAAGAGCGACAGTCCTCGGTATAGGGGTAGCGGATAGATTGAAGATATGAGGAAGGGGCTTTCTTTTCATCAAGATCTCTCTTTGGGTGACACCAAACTTGTGTTGTTCGTCGATAGCGACAAACAACAAGGGTGGATTAAGGTCAGGAGGTAGCTGATTGAGTAAGGCGTGGGTGCCGATAAATAGAGTGGGTTCGGACGTCAAAGAAAATTTGCTGGATGAAGTCACGAGATTAACTTGTTTGGGGAACAGGGAGTACTTGAGAAACGTATGGAAATGTTGGGTGGCCAAGATTTCGGTGGGAACTAGGACGGCACTACTGTAGCCGGAAGCAAGAGCTTGGTTAGCGGCAAAGAAAAGCGGTGCGGTTTTGCCGGAACCAGTCTCACCTTGAATTAGGCGGTGAGTGAATTCACCGCTCTTGAGGTCTTTTTCGAGATGGTGAATGGTTTTTTGTTGGTCGGAGGTGATGGTAAAAGGGAGCAGTTTGGAAGTTTGGGTATCTATTTTGGTGGTAATTTTAAGTGGAATGGAGTGACCGATCTCGTCCAGTTCCAGACGGTTTTGAATGTTGATGCGGAGATGTTCATTGTAGGCAAGCCGCTTATCTGCCGACCAGCGCTCTTTATTCTCCGTGGGAAAGTGAATCCGGTAAAGAGCCAGCTGAAGCGGGAGGAGTGCGTTTTCGTCTAGAGTGGCAGTATCCACTGGATCATGAAGATCTATGTTTTGAAGTAGTTCATGAATTTTTTTTCGAAGCCATCGAGAGTTGATGCCCTCGGTTTGAGGATAAACCGGGACCAAACCCTTTGTGTTTAGAGTAAAGGAGTCCCCTTCTTCGATTATGGGAGAAATAAGAGTAAGCCCTTTGCCAAAGAAAGAGGGTTTCCCGGCGATACTGTAAGTGGCTCTATCTTTGATTAGTCTCTTGATGTATGGATTGTTGAACCAAGTGAGAGTTATTTTCCCGGAAGAATCTTGGGCTATCGATTGGGTGATCAGTTTGCCGCTCACCGAATAAAAAGTCTTGGAACTGTTGACGGCGGCTAAAAAAGAGCTAGGCGTCTTGTCTCTCAGATCTTTAATCATAACTTGTTTGGAGAAATCCAGATAGGTTCTGGGGAAATGTCTTAGCAAGTCGCCGACAGTATATATTTGCAAACGATGGAGCCGCTCTTCCATGGCAGGCCCGATACCTTTGACTGAGGAGACAGAGTCACCGGGCGAGTAGGGGTTCATCTGATAAATAGAGAAGCAAAGGTGGTGAGTACGAGAACCACCGAACCGATAAAAATAATGGCGGTAAATAGTTTCCTCTTTCTTTTTGTCATATGATGATTGAATTTTGATAGATTGCCGCGGAGTTTGGGCGGACGCGGGGGTCCGCCCCTACACGCAATGAGGGAGTGTATATAATCTGGTATCTTTATTATAATAACTTAATGTATAGAAGGCAAAGAAACAGACGGACCGGAAGTTGGCCGTCCGGCATCAACTGGGGTAAACTGATTTTTTTCGGACTTTTAGGTGTAACCTTAATGGTGGTGCTGATATTTTTGTGGTTTGGGAGAGATCTGCCAGATCCTACGAAAGTTCAGAGAAAATCTGGCTTTTCATCTGAAATTCTGGACCGGACCGGTAAGATAATTCTTTATGACGTGTATACGGATCAGGATAGAAAATTCACTCCTCTTGCACAGGTACCTGATTATCTGAAAAAAGCAACCATTGCTATTGAGGACAAGGAATTTTATAAGCATCAGGGATTCGATCCGATGTCTATATTGAGAATTGCAAAGAATTTGGTGATAAATAGACGCTTGATTGGAGGATCTACCCTGACCCAACAATTGGTAAAAATGCTGTTACTATCCAATGAACGTTCTGTCTCCCGGAAAGTAAGGGAGTTTATGTTGGCTCTGAGGATTGAAAAAACTTTTTCTAAAGATGAAATCTTGCAAATGTATCTCAACGAAGCTCCATATGGCGGAAACGCAGTAGGAGTAGCCGCTGCTTCCCAGATATATTTTGACAAAGAACCCAAAGAGTTAAGTCTGACTGAATGTGTATTGCTAGCAGGTTTACCGCAGTCCCCTTCCCGTTATTCCCCATATAGTGGGACAAATAAGAAGGCTTATCTTCCCCGCGCCAAAGAAGTCTCGAGGAGGATGGAGGAAGACGGCCTGATTACTAAAGAAACGGAAACGCAGGTAAATGCCGAATTAGATGTTATTCAATTCCGAGGATTGGGAAGCAATAAAATTAAGGCACCACATTTTGTCATGTATGTTAAACAGCTTCTGGAAGAAAAATATGGCGCCAGTATCTTGGACACCGGCGGATTAAAGGTAACCACCAGTTTGAATTGGGATATTCAGCAAAAAGCTGAAGCAGCGGTCAGAGAAGAGGTGGAAAAAGTATCCGGCAGTCTGAATATTAAAAACGGTGCATCAGTGATTCTGGATACGAGTACGGGTGAAGTAATAAGTATGGTGGGTTCAAAAAATTTCTTTGATACATCAATTGATGGCGAAGTAAACGTGACTACCAGATTACGACAGCCCGGATCTGCCATTAAGCCGCTGGTCTACGCAACTGCCTTCACGAAAAATTTTGGCCCGGCTACGGTGGTGACCGATGTGGTGACAGAATTTCCAGGTAAAGACGACAAGACACCTTATATACCAAAAAACTACGACGGCAAAGAACATGGCCCCATACATCTCCGTGATGCCCTAGCAAGCTCGATAAACGTTCCGGCTGTCAAACTACTGGCACTGCTGGGAGTCGAAGATGTACTGCAACAGGGTTACAGAATGGGACTGATGTCACTTGAACCCACCAGGGAGACGATGTCTCGAGTAGGTCTTTCTATGGCCTTGGGAGGAGCCGAGGTAAGACTACTTGATTTGGCCGGGGCGTACAGTGCATTTTCCAATGGAGGCTATAAAATCGATCCCACAATCATATTAAAAATCGAAGATGGTAATGGTAACGTGATTTTCGAAAATAAACCGGTAAAACAAGAGAGAGTGCTAGACGAAAAAGTTTCTTTCTTAATTAATTCGGTGTTATCGGATAACAATGCCAGGCTACTGACCTTTGGTCCAAATTCATATTTAAATCTTGGAGCCAAAGCAGTTGCGGTAAAAACAGGAACAACGAATGATCTGAGAGATAACTGGACCATTGGATGGACGAGGGACTTTGTTGTAGGGGTATGGGTTGGCAATAATAATAACGAAAAGATGAAAAATGTGGCTTCAGGGGTATCGGGGGCAGCACCAATTTGGAGAAGAGAAACTTTGGATATGTTGGCAATCAAGCCCGACCGGTCTTTCGATCCGCCCGATGGTGTATCTCAAATTGAAGTGGATAAAATTTCCGGATACCCAGCGCATGATGAGTATGGCAGTTACAAGGAGTGGTTTATCGAGGGTAGCGTGCCAACCGGTCCCGATCCGATCCACACAAAGGTTAAACTATGTAAGAACGACCCCTCCAGACTAGCCGATCCGGTATCTATTTCTCAAGGCAACTACGACGAGAAAGAGTTCGTCATTCTCAAAGAGAGTGATCCTTTGACCGATAAATTTCTTTGGCAAAAGGCGATCAATGAGTGGATGGTTAAACAAAATAATCCCATTTATGCAGTGCCGTCGGCAACGTGCGGTGCCAGCTCATCGATGGACATTCAAATCACCACTCCTCAGAATCATAGCCGGGTGGATGGTGAAGAGGTGATCATCCGTTTTTCGGTAGTGGCCGATAGGCCTATTGTTGAAGCCAGCATATTTCTGGACGGCAATCTGGAATTCGCTATTACCGATGGTGTCTACATCAAGAAATTAAGATTGTCTTCCGGTCAACATTCATTGAGAATTGCGGCCAAAAATAACGAAGGTAAAGAAGAATCGAAAACAAGTGATTTTGCGGTGAATATCGACTACCTCTCCCCCACTCCGACGCCGACGCCGACACCCACAGTCACCGCAACACCATAACTATTTCCTTGCCTAGTTTGATATCCTGCAGGGCCTGGCCCTGCAGGATGAGAATGGAAGAACGATTTCTCCTTCAAAGGAACCCAAGAACTATATGGGTGAGATTGAGTTATTGGCATACTGCCTAATGCCCAACCATTTTCATCTGCTCATTAAACAAAATACCGATAGAGGTATTGCTGAGTTTATGCAGTCTTTAATTCAGAGATATGTGATGTATTTTAATAAAAAATATACGAGAGTGGGTGGACTTTTTCAAAGTAGGTATAAGACGGTCTTAATTGAGGATGAAAATCAATTTGTGTATATCACCAAATATATTCATCGAAATCCGATTGACATTTTGCCTGCAGGGCCTGGCCCTGCAGGACTTGAAGCTTACAAATATTCTTCGTATGGGAATTATCTCGGTTTATTTCGACAGCGATGGGTTCGGCCGGAGCAGGTTCTTTCGTATTTTTCCAATATGAGAAGGACAAATACTTATCAAAGTTTTGTAGAGGATACGGTGGCAGATGATCTAACTAAAGTTTATTACGAAATGATGGATATGGACAATTGAATATTTGTTCTAGTTTGATATCCTGCAGGGCCAGGCCCTGCAGGATACTTGATGATGAGATCTTGGAATAGATTGACGTCATTTACGGAATTATGGCTGTTTTTGTAACTGTTAAAATACGGTATGGCTGAGAAAAATCCAGAAGGCTACTTGGAGAAGTTTGTCGGTAGATCTAGGGATTTTCTTGGGATATCCGATAAGGAGAGTTACACTTTTGATAGACTTTGGAATCAAAGAAAAAAAATAGGCGCAAAGCCACTCCGATTGGGTAATTTTGGTCTTTCTCAAGAAGAAATATATTTGGGACTGAGAGAGTATAACAAGTATTTTGGAAACGATTATTATCTTTTGGGTTTGTTTGAGAAGTCAAGTGATGTATATGATCCTATTGGGTATTTATTTGCTGAGAGAACACGTCGTGGTGGTTCATTAGTTTCTAATACTGTAGATAATGGTCAATACAAACAGTTTAAAGCAGACCCAATTTTTAGCCCGTTAATTGACTCAATTCGTGGTGGAATGACTTTTGTCGTTGAGGATGACTATCAAAAACGCGGACTCGGGACGAAATTGATTGGTACTATGCTAGATATTTGCGAAAAAATAGATGCACCAGAACTAATCCTTGCTAATGTTAGTGGGTATGTTCATAGGCTCGGAGACACTCTGGTTGAAGAAGGAAAAATTGAGTACAGGTGGGTTGAGAGTAATGGAACAATGTATATCAAAAGAAAAGTCTAAATCTCTTAAAACCTAAAAATCTCCTGTCGTGCGAGAGATTTTATTTGGGTGTTCTTGATGATGAGATTTTAGAACCGGTTTGTGCGCAGATAGTGAGATTGAGGGGTTTAGACTTTGAAGCGATTCTGAATAATGTCTTTGAGGGTATTTATTTCCGATTGTTCCAGGTTTTTATTGTCACTACCAAAGGAAATTCCGAACGAATGTTTTCCCTTGAAACTATTTATATATTGAACTTTTTTGATGAGTTGGGAGGTATTTTGTATGGTTTCAATGATATCGCCTAACGATTTTCTTGAATCGATGGTCATTTCTTCCAGTACCGGAGGATATTCCGGAACGGGGTGAAATTCATATTTCCGGTTAATTTTTAAAACCATATCGGCCAGGTTTATTTCAATAGCCATGGGATTGTTTAATAGGCCAATTTTTCTCAAAACCGCCGGTTTTATTGAACCAATGTGTCCCAACAAAAGTTTTTTGGAGTAGATGTCTGCCGTACCTGCCGGATTGAAGAAAGGAGGAGGAGTCCGGCTTGGTTTAAAGGAGATGTCTTTTACCCTTAACTTCCACAGAAGAGCTTCTATTTCCCCCTTTATCTTCCGGTAGTCTTCTCCGGAGAGCATAGCCAAAGTTGAAATTTCTCGGGGTAACTCCCGACCCTCGATCTTCTGGTAACAGTTGGCAATCTCGACTGTTTTTAGTTGCCCGCCAACCTTGCCCTGATTGTGTTTGTGGTTTTCCAGAGCCGAAGGAATCAGACTGGTCCTAAGATAGCCATAGTCTTGGGACAAAGCGTTACTAAGCCTTATGAAACTAGACGGATCGAGTCCGGATTTTTCAATAAGCGAGAGAGAGACGAGAGAACTATTGTAGACTTCGTTATATCCGATGTCGGAGAGGTATTTTTTGGATTCCTTTTCAGTTTCAAGGAGTAGGTTCCGTGGTTCTGCCGGTAAATTGACACAGGGCAAGGCGTGTGGCAACTTGAAGTAGCCGTAAATTCTAGCGACCTCTTCGGCAAGATCTTCTTTGATATTGATATCGTGGTATCGCCAACTAGGGACCAAGCAGACCAGACTATCCCCTTCGATGGTGCCTCCAAATCCTAAACTAGCGAGGATGGATACGACCGTGTCTTGGCTGATAATTACTCCAACAAAGTCATTTAGCCATTTGAATTTGAGCGTGACGAATTTGGTAGGTCTCGGAACGGGGTAGTAATCGAAAAGTGAGGAGGAAGCCTCACCACCAGATCTCTGTTTGATTAATTGAATTGCTTTTGCCATTACGGGCAGACATAGCTCCGGATCTGGTTGCTTTTCAAAGAGCTGAGCGGCGAGTGTTCTTTTTTGGAGCCTGAGGGAAGTTCCTCTGATCTTTTTGTGATTATATACGGGGACGATAAGCAGAATATTTTTGGTGTGCTCGTCAACTTCCGCGATCTGACCACCCATGATTCCACAAAGGTCAACCAACCTGCCTGTGCCGTCTTCGATGACAATGTCTCCTTCACCTAGTTGATTATTTTGACCATCGAGTGTTATGATGCTTTCTCCCTCTATACTATCCCGAATCGTAAGGCTTTGAGCACCTAATTTATCCAGATCAAAAATATGACTGGGGAGGCCATAGAGTAAGGTTAGCTCATTAGTGATATCTACACAATTGTTTAATGATCTTAGGCCGCAGTTTTCCAATAAGGTCATGGTTTCTTTGGAGGAAGGATGAACACTAATGTTTTCTAGGGCGATTGCCGTAAAGCGGACTACAAGGTTTTTGTCTATGTTTATATGGAACTGCTTGGAAAGGTTTTTGGGGAAATTGAATTTTTCCTGGTAGGGATCGTTCACGAACTTAGCGGGAATATTAAACTGGGTAAGAATCGCCGCGGCTTCCCGTGCCACACCCATGGCGCTCGCTGTATCAACTCGGTTGGTGATGGCCTCGATTTCGTAGATATAATTGCCAGCGATTTTTTTCGTACGATCAAAGGTGGGACCGCAAAGGCTAATATTTTGACTGAGAATCTCTGCTGTTGCTGGGGTGTCCAGGAACTTTCTTAGAGCTGAATCGGAAATTATTATGTCCATTTTAGAATTGTTTCAAGAATCTAATATCATCACTGTAAATTAACCTTAGATCGGGAAGACCTGATTTCATCATCAAGATGCGCTCGACTCCCCAGCCGAAAGCAAAACCGGAACACTCGTCTGGATTCAGACCACCGTTTCGCAAAACGTTTGGATGAACCATTCCTGCGCCACCTAGCTCGAGCCAGCCTGATTTGCAGACCTTGCAAGGTATCTGGTGCATCATACCTGTCCCTTGACAGACACCACAAGTGATATCGATTTCAAAGCTCGGCTCGGTGAATTGGAAATGATGTGGCCGTAATCGGGTGCGACGGTCTTGGCCGAAATAGGACTTGGCGAAATATTCGGTGACTCCCAGAAGATGGGTAATATTAATTCCTTTATCTATGACCAAACCTTCAAATTGATGGAACATAGGTGTATGGGTGGCGTCTATTTGACGACGGTAGGTTTTTCCTATGTTGATCATTTTGATCGGAGGAGATTTTTTGAGTTCCATTTCCCGTAACTGACCGTTGCTGGTGTGGGCAGTAAGGACAGTGTTGTCTCCGACGTAAAAAGTTTCTTGATCGTCTCTCGCCGGGTGATCCTTAGGGATATTGAGTCCTTCTGCATAATACCAGTCGGTCTCTACTTCAGGGTAGCGTCGTCGAACAAATCCGAGCTTCTGAAAAATAGTTTCAATTTCTTTGATAGTTTGGGAAACAAGATGTAGACTGCCTAGAGGTTTCTCAAAACCGGGGACAGTAACATCGAAAGTGTCTTGTTCAGCCGAGTCGAGAACTTCACTTAGCTTGGTAGATAATTTATCTTGGACGATAGACTTGAAATCATTGATAGCCTTACCAATTTGAGGATCTGTTTTGACAGGAAGAATTTTGAAGAGGTGATTGATCTTGCCCTGTTTACCCAAGTATTTGATATTTAAAGAGTCTACCTCAGCAGAAGTTGCAGTATTCTTTAGATCCTTTTCGAATTCCTTTGTAATTTGATCGATCTCGAGTATTTTGATGCCCATCGACTTTAATGATAACAAAAACTCCCCTGAACGGGGAGTTTTTTTAATATGCTTTTAAACCCCCCGTTATTTCTTGACACTAAAGATAACAATGTCTTTGAATGCGTTGGGTAGATTGGTGGCTAAAGCAGCCAGAACCTTGCGGTTCAAGGTGATCTTTTTGTCCGACAGAGCCTTTATGAATCTGGAGTATTTAGGGGCGTCGGTAATGGAGGAAAGAGCGGAGTTAATTCTGGTAATCCAGGTGATTCTCATTTGCTGTTTTCTTTCCTTGCGGCCATTGTAGGCATATTGGCCGGCGTGAAGTACGGCTTCTGAGGCGGTTTTGTATAGACGGTTTCGTGTCATACGAAAACCCTTGGCGAGCTGGAAGACTTTTTTGTGTCCTTTGCGGCGGACTGTACCGGTTTTAACTCTAGGCATGTGTTTTTATGGTTTATAAATGGAGCATAGCCTTAATTTTGGTAGCGATCTTGCCGGTAACTTCTTGGTAGTGTCGGTATCTGCGGATCATCTTTTTGCTCTTTTTGCGACGAAGATGGCGCATGTATGGGCTGCGGCGAAGTACCTTACCGGTGCCGGTAATTTTGAATCGTTTCATGACAATTTTTCTTGTCTTTTGCTTTTGTTTAGTCATTGCGGTTATTTTTTCGGTTTAACTTGGGCAATCAGGAGTTTACCCAAAAATTTCGGGGCTTCGACAAGCGTGGAGACTTCGGACAGCAGGCTGATAACCTGGGCCATGATTTTCTCTCCAAATTCTTTCTTGGTGATTTCCCTGCCCTGGAATTTTACCACCAACTTGACGCGATCGCCACTCTTGAGAAATTTTTCGGCCTGGCGTATCTTGACCATCATATCATTTTCGGCCATGAAAGGTTTCAGGCGGATTTCTTTGGTCTCCTGTCCCCCTTTGGAGCTTCCGGAGTGGTCCTTCTTTTCTTCTTGGTATTTAAACTTCTGAAAATCAATAATTTTGACAATGGGTGGAATGGCTTTTTCGGTGACTTCCACCAAATCGAGACCAAGCACGACTGCTCTTTCGAGGGCGTCTCTGGTGGTCATGATGCCTAGTTGCTTACCCTCTTCGTCAATAACCCGGACTTCGGGATAGCGGATATTTTGGTTTATGCGGTAGTATTTACCCAAGGTTGTGTATTTTTATTGATATGAGTGTTATTTTACTATATTTTCAGCCACAAAGTCGTTTGCAAATAGAAACGACACCCTTTAAGGTGCCGTTTGTCTGACATTATTCAGATGCGTTGATCTTTTGACCCCCAAATTTCGTAAATCAATACATAGATGAAGGACAGAGTGGCGGGTGGCCAAAACCCCATGACAAAGGAGAAAAGGGTTCTTGGGCCAAGTGGGTTAGATCTCGCCATGTAGAAGTGAACCGCAAACGTCAGAATACCGACGATTATGTAGATCCATAGCGCGATTGTGAGAATTGTCCAGATTAGTGGGGTCATTTTGATCCTCCAGGTTGATTATTGTGTGAATGAAGCCGACCTTAGTTCTAAAACGAAATGCACCACCTTCGGTAAAATAGCCCATTAACAAATTGAGCTTAAATACACAGAAAGGAGGTGGAATATCATGGCGACAC
>Ga0075779_111_pt1 | contig 19433 bp, 19 predicted proteins | sample RifGroC1_FD_67872 | JGI IMG/M metagenome (GOLD analysis project Ga0075779, IMG submission 67872) | Microgenomates bacterium GW2011_GWC1_44_10 | reverse complement strand
AATTATCAAAAACCGTTATCAATTAACCCCTAAACAAAATGTCAAAAGAGGACATTTCTATGTTGCAAAAAACCGGACATTTCTATCTGGTATTGACAGACTATGGGGTAGCGTTACGTCACAATTCAATTCCATTATGCTAAAATACCCCATATTCTGCTTTTTAAAATTGGAGGTATTCATGGCCAGTCTTATTATTCTTCACGCAACGGATGCTTCCGACGAAGCTGAGGGGCTTCAAACGCAGTTGTCAGGAGAAGGTATTACTGCGATGACTTTTTCGGAGGTTTTGCTCGAAGGCCCACTCAATATTGCCGAGCTAGTCGCCTCTTCAGCCGGCGTCATTTTTATTTTGACAAATGGTTTACTGAACGACATGGTTTGTCTAACTATGGCCAAGCAAGCCATGAAAGCTCAAAAGGGCTTGCCTGTGATTTTCGAGGACATCACCACTCCTGCTTGGTCCGGTCGACCATTCAGGTTAATGCCCAGTGATATGTACGAAGTTGAATGGGGTTTCTTCGTAACCCAAATCCGTAGCTACATCAGCTTCGCGGAACTGTGTCGTTCCATTGATGATTCCATGGTAACCGAAACCGCGGAAGAAGTTTTATCGGAAGAAGGGATCGAATCTGGACCCGAAGTAGTTTAAGTTCAAGTCCCCGTAAGGGGACTTTTATAGTACAATTGCCCTATCAAGTGGTCCTCCTCTCCTGGGTCTAGCAATCTGCGCTCAGGTTTGGTAGAATACCACTTGCACAACTTTTATATGGCTAAAAACCAGATGACTGAGGTAAACGGAGTCGTCTCCGAGTCGCTACCCAACATGCAGTTTAGGGTGACACTCGATGACGGCAGAGAAATCTTGGCTCATCTTGCTGGTCGAATGCGTCTCCATCGCATTCGCGTCATGCCCGGCGACAAAGTCAAACTCGAAATGAGTGACTATGACACGGACAAAGGCAGGATAGTTTATAGATCAAGCTAGCTTCGTTTCCCTCTCAACAATAATTATTTAAATAAACTTAAACGCGCATGCGGGTTCAATCCTCCGTCAGACCTCGTTGTAAAAATTGCAAAATTATTAAACGCCATGGTAAGGTGTTAGTTATTTGTACCAACCCTCGCCACAAACAGCGACAAGGATAAATCATAGAAAAATATGCCCAGACTTTCAGGTATCGACATTCCAAACGAAAAACGAATTGACATTTCCCTTACTTATATCTACGGGATCGGAGAAAAAGTTGCCCACGACATTCTCAAAATAGCCAAAGTAGATCCTAGTATTCGCACCAAGAATCTTACCGGAGAAGAACTAAAAAATATTCAAGCCGCTATCGAAACAATGCCTACTGAGGGTGAACTGAGAAAAGTTATTCGCGATAATATCGAAACCTTAAAAAGAATTCAAGCATACCGAGGTGTGAGACACTCCATGGGCCTTCCGGTCAGAGGACAGAGAACCAGAACCAATGCTCGCACCCGAAAAGGGAAGAGAAAGACCATCGGTGCCATCTCCAAAGAGGCAGCTACTCCAGCAGCAACCCCATCGAAAGCCGCTCCAGCCAAGGCTACTACCGCAAAGAAATAATTTCTAAATATGGCAGAAACAAAACCAACCACCAAACAGCAATCCGTTACTAAAGCCAAAAAGACGTCGGCGATCCACTTTAAGAGCGGTCAGGGGAAAATGTATGTCAAGTCTACTTTTAACACCACCTATGTCACTTTTACCGATACCAATGGGAACACTATTTGCTGGAGCTCGGCCGGCACTTGTGGTTTCAAAGGCGCCAAGCGTTCCACTCCTTTTGCCGCTACTACCATTATCGAAGAAGGCATCAGAAAAGCCAAAACCCTAGGTATGACTGGTGTCGACGCCTATTTGAAAGGTCCCGGTCCAGGTAAAGACGCTGCCCTTCGAGTTTTAAAGACATCTGGTGTCGAAATTAATATGCTGGCCGACACAACTCCCATCCCTCACAACGGCTGTCGCCCCAGGAAACACCGCAGAGTCTAAAATATTTACCGTCATTGCGCGGTCGCCTAAGGCGACCAAAGCAATCCAGAAAAATAAATATAAAATACACAATTTACAATCTAAAATAATCTAAAAAATGGCCAAATACATAGATCCAAAATGCAGACTCTGTCGCCGAGAAGGTGTCAAACTCTATCTCAAAGGCGCCCGCTGTCTCTCACCCAAATGTCCAATCGAAAAGAAGGGTGGTCAAGTGCCTGGCCAACACGGTAAGAAAAGAGCCCGAGGCCGAATTTCCGGATACGGCATCCAGTTAAGAGAGAAACAGAAGGCCAAACGTCTTTATGCTGTCTTGGAAAATCAGTTCCATGGCTACTATGAGCAAGCTATCAAATCTCGCGGAAATACCGCCGAGGTTCTTATTCAGCTTTTGGAGTCTCGTCTCGACAATATCTGCTATCGATTAGGTTTTGTTACCTCCCGTTCATTCGCTCGTCAACTCGTTACTCATGGAAATGTTCTGGTAGACGGCAAGAGAGTCGACGTTCCCTCTTTTCAAATCAAACCAGGTATGGTCATTTCCCTTCCGGAAAATGCCGCCAAATTCGACTTCGTGGCTCCTAATCTGATCGAGAAAAATGCACCTGCCAAATGGCTCTCACGTGTGGGTACCCAAGGCAAAGTGGATCGCATGCCCACTACCGATGAAATTGGCTCCGATATTAAAACCAATCTAATTATTGAGTTCTACTCAAGATAATTCATTAACAATTACTACATAAAAATGTTAGCACCAAACTTCAAAATTACTCTAAAAGATAAAAAAGAAATCAATACCGCAGAGGTTGTTATTGAACCGCTTCCTCAAAACTTTGGCCACACCATGGGTAATGCCCTCCGCCGTGTCTTGTTAACCTCTCTTGATGGTGGAGCCGCCATCCGCGTCAAGATTGACGGGGTCTCTCATCAATTTTCCACTCTGACTGGTCTTCAAGAAGACATTGTTGAATTTATTCTTAATCTTAAGACCCTTAATTTCTTTGTCGACTCAGACGAACCAGTTGATGTCAAGCTCAAAGTTTCTGGAGTCAAAGAGGTTAAGGCCTCCGATTTAGACCTTCCTTCCAATGTTACCATTGCCAACCCAGATACTGTTTTGGCCCATCTCACTTCCCCTAAATCCAAGTTGTCTGCCGTTATTACTGTCGGTAAAGGTCTTGGATATGTTGCTTCCGAAGAAAACGCCACCAATGAAATAGGAGTCATCCCCCTGGATGCCTCTTTCTCCCCCGTTCTCAAAGCTAACTATACCGTTGAAGCTGCCCGCGTCGGTCGTTCCAGCAACTTCGATAAGGTCAGACTCACTTTGACTACCGATGGTACCATTACCCCCGGAGAAGCAGTTAGAAGTGCAGCCCGCGTATTGACGAGTTTTTATGATTATGTAAACTCTGCTGAAGCCTATCAGGTGGAGAAGAAGTCGGCTCATGAAGCCACTACTGCGGGTTTCGTAGATGATCTTGATCTACCTACTCGTGTCCTGAACGCTCTAAAAAAATCAGGAATTAATAAATTAGCCGATCTAAAGGCTCTCACTTTGGGTGATTTGAAAAAAGTCAAAAACCTCGGAGAGAAATCAGCCATGCAAGTGGTCGAAAAAGCTGCGGAAAAAGGCGTAATCATTCAATAACTTATGGGACGTCGTCATCACTCCATCATTGCCAAGTTAAACAGGAACACTAAAGAGAGACAATCCCTCTTCAAAGTTCAACTCAAACAGCTCATCGAGCTTGGTAGTATCACCACTACAATTACCAAAGCCAAAATAATCAAACGTTTGTTTGACAGACTGGCTGCCAAAGCCTCAGATGGAACCTTGACCTCTCGACGTCTAGTGGCTGCCCAGCTAAGTAGTCCAAAGAGCGCCAACAGGCTAGTTGATCTGATTATTCCTGTTATGGGTGGTAGGCGAAGTGGTTTTACGACCATTCAAAAAACCGGTGTTAGGAGAGGGGACTCTACCACCACTGCCTCCATTAGTTTGATCGTTCCACTACCCGAGACCCCCAAAAAAGAAATCAATAAAAAATAATGAAAACTACTACTCTAAAGGTCTCCGATCTTACCCACAATTGGCACCTGATTGATCTCGACGGTCTAATCTTAGGTCGGGCTGCTGTGAAAATAGCCACCCTGCTTACTGGCAAGGGTAAGGCTCTCACTGGAAACCATCTAGACAATGGTGATTTTGTTGTTGCTGTTAACGCCGATAAATTCAAGGTCACCGGTAAAAAAATGACCGACAAAATTTACTACTCTCACTCAGGTTTTCCCGGTGGTTTTAAAGAGGTTTCTCTAGGAGATCTCAAAGAAAAAGATTGTCGTAAGGTCATCGAGAAAGCTGTTAAGGGCATGCTCCCCAAAAACAAATTCCAGCAGACACGATTACGCCGTCTTAAAGTCTTTCCCGGTGTCGATCATCCCTACGCCGTCGAACTTGGACTTAACAAGAAAGATTAAAAACTGTCATTCCCGCGTAGGCGGGAAACGATACAAATAACTAAACTCAACCAGTATGGCTCAAAAACTATCAAAAAAATCAAAAATCGCCGTCAAGCCGGTTAAAACCATTCCAGTTAAAAAAGGTACCTTATCGATGCCCAAAGAATTTTTCTCTGCCATTGGTAGACGCAAAACCGCCATTGCTCGCGTTAGGATTTGGCCTGGCAAACAGGAGCTAACGGTCAACGGCAAACCAATCTCCACCTATTTCAAAGGGGAAACCTTCAAAAAAATCTATCAAGCACCATTCATGGTTACCGAAACTCTGGGTCAATATACCGGTAGTATCAAAATCGCCGGATCCGGTTTAATGTCTCAAGCAGACGCTATCGTTCATGGTATTGCTCGCGCCTTGGTAAAAGTTAACTCTGATCAATTCAAACAGATTTTGAGAGACAAGGGTTTCATTACTCGAGACTCCCGTATGAAAGAGACCAGAAAAGCCGGACAGGGTGGTCGAGCCCGCGCCAAGAAACAAAGCCCAAAGCGTTAATCGTCATTCCGAGCGAAGTCGAGGAATCTCAAACCACAAAATCACCGCTTCGGCGGTTTTTTGTACCTGCCATAAACATCGTCAATACAATAACGTTTGTAATGCCGGACCTGATAGGGTCGCTGGTCCCCGAAGGGGGACATCCAAGTATTTCTGGATTCCGAGTCGCACTACGCTTGCCCGGAATGACAAACTGCGAAAGTCGTAATTCTGTTGAATTGGATACATATCAAATAATGCCCAATCATGTTCATGTTGGCTATCGGGTCGACGCGGGGGTCGACCCCTACAGTTCGAGAATATGCAAAAAGATTGAAAACAATCCATTAAATTGGGAAAAAGACAAATTGTATTCCCCGTAGGGGCAGGCCCCCGCGCCTGCCCGTATAAATCCAACCACAACACAAAAACCAACCACGCCTCAAAATCATTCTTCCCGTAGGGGTTTCATTTATGAAACCCGTTATTTCACCCCACCATACAATCTTTCTTCCATCTCCCGATTCAATTCCACACTCGTCACCCCATCTCTTTCTGCATCAAAATACCCACCCATAATTCTGGACGCCAGCACCGGCGCAAACTCATTATCGTTCTTTTCGGTCCATTTATAAGCCTCCTTGAATATTTTCAAAAATTGCTCTGCCAGATCCGGTCTTTTCAGTTTGGTATAAACACGGTGATAGAAATAGGCCACGTCATAAAACTTCAGTCCACCCATTTGTGCCGCCTCACCATCAACCAAGTAATACTCACTTTTCTCGGTCTTCATAATATTCCAAGGTGTAAAGTCTCCATGACTTGCTTCTATTTCCATATCATCACTTCTTTCTTCGATAAATTGAAGAAGATCACGAGTGCTCCGTTTAATACTTTTTGACCACTCTCTGGCATTATCAACCAAACTTTTTGCCCCCACCATCTTCAAAGACTCTCGATCTTTTGGCAGCAGACTTGCTCTCGAGATTTCCATAATATTCTTGGCTATTTCCGCCACTTTGTGCAAATCCTTGACAGCAATATCGTTGTTTTTATTATCTATTTCGGCTAGCGGTTTACCAAAAACAAACTCTCCAATAAACCAATATTTATCTTGAAAATACCCTTCGTCGAAGATTTTGGGTGACTTAAATGTCGTCAAGTATTTTTTCCAAACAGAGGTAACATTTTTATTCCACACAGCCTCATTTATCGTTCTCTCTCCGATCTCTTCCGTACTGGCTAACTTCAGGAAAAGCTTCTCATTCTCAAACTTGACTTGACCGGTCACGTGCCGCCACAGTTGTTCCAGTTTTTGCACTTTATACCCTTTATTCTCAAAGTATCTCCCCACCTCCTCCAAGTTCAGTTTTCCATGCATTTCCTTACCGGACATATCTTTAAGTATAGTCTAATCGCACTCTATGTTATAATATCCCATAACCCATCTTGAGGAGGTCTACTTTGATAATCCAAGTTCTAATAAAGAATGTCAGTCGTACCTTTTGTCCTGATTTGAAATCTCTCGGAAAGCTGTTACAGGTTGTCGAAAATACCTATCACTGTCCGGTTGAGGTGGTCTTTGAAACGGCACTTTCTTTCAGAGCATTATCGGACGGGAAAGTAATTCCCGTTAGTCCTGTCAATGTTCTTGTCCACAAGGATGCTTCTGATGGAAAACAGACCTACATTCCGAGAGCTTTTTCCTCGCAAGCAAATTTAATAAACAATAGGATTCAGGACCTTCTCTCGGTTTCAAAACCCTCAGAATTGAACCTGCCCGCCTCGGTGAAAATTCGATCAGGCGGAAAAATATACATATTTTTAGGACTGACTCCTGTCACTGAATCAGAATGGCATTAATCATTCCACCCTATCCCCTCACAAGAGGGGCTTTTCATATAAAATATCCTCAATGAAAATTTGTGGATTAGATGAATGCGGCAGAGGAGCTTTCGCTGGCCCTCTCGTGGCCGCCGCCGTTATTATTAATACCGATCTGGTTTCTTTCCCGTCTCTCCTTCCTGTTCCGCTCCGCGATAGTAAAAAACTAACTGAAACTCAACGAATCAAAATCGTTTCCGAGTTACCCAAACTTCCCGTCATTTACAAAATAGAAGAGGTATCAGTTTCCGAAATCAATGAGTATGGCATGGGTTGGGCCAACCAGCAGATTTTTGAAAGACTTATCTCCGGTATTAAATCCACTGTTTATATTGTTGACGGCAATCTCAAGTTTGCTAACCCTTCGGTAAGAACTCTTATCAAAGGAGATGACAAGTGTTATCAGGTAATGCTGGCGAGTGTTATTGCCAAGGTTTACCGTGATAATCTCATGGCCAAACTTCACCAGGACTTTCCGGAATACGGCTGGGACAGAAACTCGGGCTATGGCACCGTCGAACATATCCAAGCCATCAAACAGTTTGGCCAAAACCTCCACCACCGATCCCAGTATATCGCCACTTTTGTTAGTAAACATTCGTCAGCCGGATAGTTTTCATTGACATCTCCTTACCCTGTAATTAAACTAAAATCATTGATGGGAAAAATAAAAACCTTCTTAGGTTCTTTGCGTCCTTGGCAGTTGGTCGGAATCTTGCTGGTTTCCTTAGGACTGCTCGCTTCCGTTATTCTTGCTTCGCAATACCTTCAGCTCTCAGCCAAACTAAAGCTAGGCTCAGACGCCGGGCTGTTGTTGACGGCGGATCGACAAGACTCGTTAGGGACGTTTCAGGATTCAACTTTCACTCTCAAGTCGGATCAAGATCTTACCGTCGCCGGTCTCAAGAATAGTGTGACTTTCTTTCCCGAAATAGACTTCGACATTAGGGAAATCAGCCCTCGTCAATTTAGTATTTCCCCCAAGGCTCCTCTAAAGAACAACAGTCTGTATCGCGTCAAGGTAGTTTCCGACCAAAAAACTTTTTCCTGGGCATTCCAGACCAAAAACGATTTCCGGGTAGTCCAAACCCTACCTCGTGATCAAGCCACCTACGTACCCATAAATTCTGGTATCGAGATCACCTTTAGTCACGATAATTGGGATGACATAAGTTTGAAAGATGGAAATTTTGAAATTACCCCTTTTGCCGAAGGTCGTTTCGAACGTCACAAAAGAACTATTTCCTTTATTCCAGAGGGACTTGTTCCAAATACACTATATACGGTAAAAATCAAAAAAGGTCTTAAACTCAAAGGAACCAATGAAGTTCTCAAAGATGATTTTGTTTATCGTTTTGAAACCCAGTCTTCTTCCGGAGATAAGACTCAAATAAATTTTTCCAGAAGTTTTTATGAATTTTCTCCACCCGAAACTCCGGCTTTCGATATCTACACTTCATCGACCGGCGTGGGCGAGGCCTCGGTAAAGGTTTATCAATACCCCAATGTTCAAGATTTTACTTCCGACTTTACTACCAAGCTGGCTATTCCGGCGTGGGCGACCAATTCACTTCGCTTAAATCGTCGTCCGGTTTCGGGGCTAAACAAAGTTCTGGATTTTCCGGCATCAATTCAAAAACAATCATACACCAATTATTTCTTACTTCCTCAAACTTTACCCAAAGGTTTTTACCTGATTGAAGCCACGATCGATAATATCACCACCCAAGCTTTGGTTCAAATAACCGACCTCTCCGCCTATCTCACCGTCAGCGGTACCAAGACACTCGTTTGGGTCAACGATATTGGTACTGGCCAGCCTGTTTCTGGTGCAAGTGTCAGTTTCGCCGGCAAAGGACAAGAAACCGGTCAGGATGGTGTCGCTTACTTTGATACTCCGACCGAAAAGATAACAGAAAATTCCAATCTTATTGGAGTTAGTCATGGCAGTAATGCTCTATATTTACCTGTTCAAAATGTTAGGTACTACTACGATGCTGATTATCAAAATTCCCGTCGCGTGGCCGATAAATACTGGAACTATTTTTACACCGATCGTCCGGTCTACCTACCCACTGACATTCTCAAGTTCTGGGGTTTACTTAGGGATCGGGACAATCTAAATCAAAATCAAAAATTCACCTTAGAAGTTACTCGGTCAGATTACACCAGCTGGGACTTCCATCCGATGGTGCTTTTTACCAAAGATTTCGAAACCAGTGATCTGGGAACTTTTATTGGCGACATTCCTTTGGCGAGCTACAATCCGGGCTGGTATGGTATCTCCCTTAAGATCAATGGCACTATCGTCTCCAGTTCTTCGTTTTCGATTGAAACTTACACCAAGCCAGCCTACAAACTTACCCTCACTCCTTCCAAAAAAGCCGCTATTGTCGGTGAAATAATCTCTTTTTCCGGTGAAGCTACCTTCTTCGAAGGCTCCCCAGTCGTGGGGATGGATTTAAAGGTTACCGGGGCTCAAAATAGTAATTTCACCACTGATTCTCTCGGTCGATTTAATTTCAATTACCTGGTCTCGAAAAATTCCTACAACTATTTACCGGAGTATCGAAATTTTGTTGTCCTTCCCACCCTTCCCGAGGAGGGTATGATTCAAGTGAATTCCTCTATTGCCGTTTTTGATTCATCACTAGTCTTGGGTTATTCAAAAACTGAGTCAAAAAATTCCACTGGAAAGGTTGAGATCGATCTTCGTCAGGTTGATACCGGAAAATTTACTCAGTCTTCAGACATACAAGACATTTTTGCTCCGGCTTCAAACCGGCTGGTTACTGGCACCTTAGTGGAAAATCAATGGAATCGACGGGAAGTTGGTACCTATTACGATTTTATTAACAAGGTAACCTCTCCCAAATATGCATACGATCGAGTTCAAACCAAAATTGCCGACATCTCTTTAACCACCGACTCAAAAGGGAAGGCGGTCTACGAATTTCCTGTTGGAGAAAACAAGTCATACGACATTCTCTTATATGCCACTGACGATCAAGGAAGAACTACCAGCCAAAACGTTTATCTTACCGGCTCGGTCAACAATGCCGAGTTGAATAACTATGTTTATTTAAAAACCGACAAGGAGGGTCAAAATTCCAGCCGATATGCTATTGGCGAGTCAGTAAACCTCACCCTTATGCGAGGAGAATTACCTCTGGAGTCCTCCGGAAACGATAAATTTCTTTATTTATTTTCTCAAAGGGGCCTTAATTCGTATCAGTTAGCCAGCGATGGGAAAATAAGTTTCAAATATCCCACAGCCTTTGTACCCAATGTCTTTGTTCGGGCGGTGAGATTTACCGGGAAAACTTATCAAGTATCGGAAAATCTTTATCTATACTTTGATACCACCTCCAAAAAACTTTCCCTGGGGATTACTCAAGATAAACCCTCATACCTTCCGGGAGATACCGCCAAACTTTCCGTACTGGTAAAAGATCAAACCGGATCCGGCGTCTCTTCAGAGGTCAATCTCAGTCTTACAGATGAAGCATACAACGCTTTAAATTCCACTTTTGTGGATCCGTTATCTGGAATCTATCGTTCCTTGGGCGACGATATTATTGCTTCATACCAATCTCATCAATATCCTCTGGATAGTTCCGGGGCTGAAGGTGGTGGTTGTTTCTTGGCGGGTACACAGATATTGATGGAAGACGGAAAAACAAAAGAAATTCAGGATATAAAGGTGGGAGATATAGTCAAGTCATTTCTAAGTCCTCTGTCGAGGAAAATAGCAACTGCCAAAGTTTCCAAAGTTTTCACGCATCAGGTAGTAGGTTATTTGGTAATTAACAATCACCTAAGAGTCACCGGAGAACACAATTTATATATCAATGGTCGGTTCATGACCGCCTCTGAGGTAAAAGTTGGGGATTTCTATCTTGATACTCATGGGGAGTACCAAAAGATATTCTCCATCGAAAGTCGATCTGGAATAAATACGGTCTACAATTTCACGGTAGAAAAATTAAACACATACTTCGCCGAAGGATTTTATGTCCACAACGAGAAGGGTCGCGAATTATTCGTGGACAATGCTTTTTTCAGCAGTGTCCGTACCGGTAGTGATGGCCGTGCCAGCGTTGATGTTAAGCTTCCGGATAATCTTACCTCTTGGAAAATTACCTCCCAAGGAGTTACTGCCGATCTGAAAGCAGGTGTCGATTCTTCTCTTCTGGTTGTTAAACAACCCTTCTTCGTAGATGTAGTCATGAACACTGAGTATCTGGTTGGCGAACGACCGGAAGTTTCGGTTCGTGCCTATGGTGAAGGACTATCCACTGGGGACCAAGTAATCCTAAAAATTCAATCTGATACTTTAGGAATAGATAAAAGTCTTAACATAAAAGCCTTTGAAAGTTCTAAAGTGGATCTTGGTGTCCTCAAAGAAGGCTCCCACAAAATTACCATTTCGGGTATTTCCGGTAGTCTTACGGATAAGTTAATCAGAAAAATGAATGTAGTCAAGTCTCGCCTCAAAGCAGTCAAATCGGTCAGTGTTTCTTTGGCAGAAGGTACCAAGCCGGAAGGTTCGCCAGATTCGTCAACGACCTTAATCTTTTCCGACCAAAGCCTCGGTCGTTATTTCCCACCCCTTTCAAACCTGGCTTACACTTGGGGGGATCGCTCAGATCAGCGTCTAGCCCGCCATCTTTCGCAGTCTATCATCAAGAAGCTTTTCGACGATTCTATCAGTCCGGAAACACTCGACCTCACCGCCTTTCAAACTCCGGATGGTGGTTATGCACTCTTTCCCTACTCTGGAGCAGACCTGGAGCTCTCTGCCTTCGTAGCGTCCTTGGCAAAAGAAAAGGTTGATCTCATTGGTTTGGGAAACTATTTTTACAAAGAATTTTCCCAATCAAAAGACCTCGACACTGCCTCCATGTCGCTTTTTGGACTGGCAAGTTTAGACGAACCGGTACTACTATTAATAAACAATCTTTCGGGCGAAAAAGATCTCAGCCCCTTGTCCAGAATCTACTTGGCTTTGGCTCAAGCCAAGATCGGGGATACCGAAATGGCCCGCATTTTCTACAAGACTCTCATGTCGGAGTTTTCCGAAAAACAAGATTCATTAATCTTGATGAAAGTCGGATCAGACAAAGATAGTTATCTCCAGGCCACTTCACTTACTTCTGCTCTTTCCTCCTTGTTGGGTGAGCCGGAAGCTGACAGTCTGCTTTCTTACACCCTGGCTAATAGCGCGAAAGACATCTTACTAGTTGCTCCTCAGATGATGGCCATTTCCTATCAGATCGAAAATATTAAACCCCAACCGGTCTCTTTTTCATACACTCTAAATGGCAAAAAGATACCCAAAAAACTTGAAAAGGGTCAAGTTTTCAAGCTTGAGTTATCGTCCACTGATCTATCCGGAATAAGTTTTTCCGATCTTGTTGGCAATGTCGGTTTGTCTTCAACTTTCGCGGTTCCTCTGGATCCAAAAACTGCCCCCATAAGTTCGTCGGTTCAGTTAGGTCGGAGTTACTCTGTTCGTGGTGCTATCACCAACACTTTCTCCACCAGCGATCTTGTCAAAATTTCACTTCCAGTTGCCTATGCGGATATCTCTCAAGACGGTTGTTACCAAGTCTCGGATCTACTTCCTTCGGGGTTGAGACCGATCACTTCGATTTATAGTTTCGGGCTGGATTCCACAAAGACTTGGTATCCATACGAGATAAATGGCCAAAAGGTTAGTTTCTGTGTAGGAAATGGAAGTAAAGAAAAAACCATCAACTACTATGCGAGGGTCGTCTCCGGTGGCGACTTCAAAGCCGAAAGTGCCTTGATTCAATCCTTAATTTCACCTTCAGTCTTCAACCTTTCTCCCTCCGGCTCGGTCATTATCAAATGAAACTCTGGCAGTTATTTATTGGTTTTCTACCGATTATCGTCATTGCGACCTGCCTGCCGGCAGGCAGGGTTTTACTCGAACCGAAGCAATCTCCGAGCTTGAACCCTACACCTATTCGTGGGGTTAACCAACCCTTTGACACCTCCTTCGCTTATGATAATCGCACTTTTCTACCTGCCGTCGCTCAAAATACTGGCGTTGGTAACGGAACCTCTCCTAGGGTGGTTGTTCTCCCTCATCACCTGACCGCTTCTACCCTGATTGCTCAAGGCTTGTCGCTTTTAAAAACACCTCCACCCAAAACTATTGTTCTTTTATCTCCCAATCATGCCAACACCGGACAGTGCGCTATAGTTTCCTCCAAAAATAATTGGGATACCCCATTTGGTCAGGTCCTAGTCGATCAATATCTATTGAATGATTTTCTGGACACCAAAACCATCTGTTTGGATGACTCGGCTGTGGCTATAGAACATGGTCTTGCCGGATTGGTTCCCTTCATCAAATATTATCTCCCGAATACAAAAATTGTTCCTTTTGCCCTTAAAAATGACCTCGATCCAATATTGTTAAATAATTTTACTCAAAAATTAGTTTCACTTTCTACAAAAACCGTTATCTTAGGCTCAATAGACTTTTCCCATGGTCTGTCCAAAAGTGAATCGACCAAAAAAGACGCTGTCACCGAGAAGTTACTATTGACCTTTAACTATCCGGAACTTCTCAAACTTTCATCCGAGTATCTCGACTCTCCGGTTTCTTTGGTCGCCATTCTCAAAATTCTAGACTCGGAAAAAACCAAACCGAACATTCTAGCCCACAGTGACTCATCGGTTTTCAATAACCAACCAATGAACGTCACTTCATATTTTTTGATCTCCGGCGGCAGTAGTTCATCATCGACCATTCGTCATCCCGGACTTGATAGGGCCGTTGGTCCCCGAAGGGGGAGATCCATCCCCTCTGGAAATTCCTTCACTCTCCTCTTCGGCGGTGACGTCATGCTTGGTCGCTCCGTCAATACCAGAATGATAAAGTACCAAGATTTCTTATGGCCATTCCAAAAAATATCAGCTCTTCTTTCTTCTGCGGACTTATCTATTATCAATCTCGAGTCGCCTTTCCGTTCTGGTTGCCGACCGACCGATGGTGGTATGGTTTTTTGCGCCGATCCTCGATCAGTCGAAGGTTTGGTTACGGCCGGCATCGATGTTGTTAATATCGCCAATAATCACATTTTCAATCAAGGCCAGGAGGGCATAGATGAAACCATCGCCATATTAAATAATAACAACATTGCTTTCGTAGGGGCGGACCCCCGCGTCCGCCCGACAAACGACCCCCGCGTCGATCCGCAAAAATCGACATTCACTCTCAAAAATACCAAAATCACTTTCTTGGGCTTTACCGACATTGCCTCCGTTTCCCAAGAAATTGCGACCGCCACTCCAGACAATATTAGAGCTCAAATATCTGCCGCAAAAAAAGATTCCGATTTGGTTATCGCTACTTTCCACTGGGGCAATGAATATAGTCATCGGTCACTTCATCAGGTGGAACTCGCTCATCTAGCCGTTGATTCTGGTGCCGATGTCGTCATCGGCCACCACCCGCACTGGGTCCAGGAAGTAGAAACCTATTTGGGTAAACCCATTTACTATTCTCTGGGAAATTTAGTTTTCGATCAAATGTGGTCAGAAGAAACCAGGACAGGTCTAGTAGTCAAGTTAAACTTCTCTGGCAGTACCCTAATCAGTCAAGAACAAATTCCTATAAAAATTTTCGACTATGGTCAGCCAGCTACTCTATAAGACCTGACCTCTAAAGTACTCAACTGTCCTCTCCTACCTTCCAGAGAAGTAAAAACCTAGGGTACTTTGCCACTTATCGTTGTTCGTATCACTTGTAAAATAATTATTAATATCTATAATTAATTCTGGTATTTAAATCGGGAAAATTATCAATTATGGCTCCCATGAAAAAACAAAAAACCATTGTCTCCGCACTATGGCTGTTAATTAGTCTAGTTGTCATTTTTAGTGTTGCCCTTCTTCTCCAAAAAAGAAATTTCAGCGATCAAAGCCGAGCATCAAGTGGTACAGTTCTGGTCGGTCAGCTTATTAGATCCACTAGCTCCTCCTTATGCAGTAAATGCGTCCAGCAGTGCCCCGGTTCGGATAATGTGCTTCATGATTGCAACCCCATGGCTTCTAATGGTATCTCCATTGATAGTGTTTGCAACCAGGCCGGGAAAGTTGAAACTTGTGGCGGTAAGACCTATTGTTGTCCCAAACCAAAAGCCAGATGGACCGCCAATCTCACCGAATGTCCTGGAGCTACACCGGCGGTTAAACCACTCTCTCCCTACAGACTTCTCAAGAAAGGCGGTCTCTGCACGGCTTTAGTCATAGACAAAGATCTGGCGGAACCATTAGTTGGCCAGCAGGTGGTGGCGACCGGAACCTTGAAGGAGCCATATTTTTATGCTTCAAAACTTTCTAGTTACACCCCAACTCCAACAAGAACCCCTACTCCTACAAAGACCCCCACACCTACTTCTTCAGACAATCAGCCACCCAAAATCATCACCACTTCATTGCCTTCCGGTTATGTAAATAAATCATACACTGCAAGTGTGGATGCCTCTGATATCGACACCGGCGATGCTTTAACCATGACGATATCTGGTTTACCTTTTGGGTTGAATACCGGTCCTTGTGGAGTTCCTGTCGGTGGGGGCAAAATCACCTGTTACATCTCCGGAACTCCTATCCAGTCTGGACTTTTCAATATAAAGGTCTATGTCAGTGATAATCGAGGCGGATCCAGTTCGAAATCACTACCCCTATCTATCGTTACTCAGTCCACAAAAGTTACTCCCACACCAATTGGACCGCCGGTGGTCGCTCGCTAAATCTCAAAAAACCCGCCAAATGGCGGGTTTTTTGAGATTGGTCGGGGTACTCAGAATTGAACTGAGATCGCGCGCACCCCATGCGCGCATACTGCCGTTATACTATACCCCGATACTACACCCCGAAACGAACCTGTCTATTTTATCACTAAGCTCGTCATTGCGAGGAGTCAGGCAACCTGCCTGCCGTAGGTCGAAGATATCGTGTATTTCACGATCAGGTCTCACTCCACAAAATAAAAATCCATATTGCGAAAATAACCCAAATATATATAATGACTTTAGATTAATAAATACCCGAAGGAAATGCCAAAGAAATCCAAAAAAGTTAAAGAAGAAAAGTCTGTTGCCAAGCCGGCAGACAACAACGCTCGTCTCACTGCTGTCAAAATTGCTATGCAGCAAATTACCAAACAGTTTGGTGAAGGAGCTATCATGCATATGGGTTCCGATCGTGTCGACGAAAAGATACCGGTAATCTCTACCGGCTCAATTAGTTTGGACTTAGCTCTGGGAGTGGGGGGTTTCCCCAAAGGCAGAATTATCGAGATCTATGGTCCTGAAGCTTCAGGTAAGACCACCTTAGCCCTCCATGTCATCGCCGAAGCTCAAAAAGCGGGTGGTATCGCCGCTTTTATTGACGCCGAGCACGCAGTCGATCCTAGCCGTGCCAAGTCTATAGGAGTTGATTTGGACAGCCTCCTATTGTCACAGCCGGACAATGGTGAACAGGCACTAGAGATTGCCGAAACTCTGATACGTTCCGGTGGAGTGGATGTTGTTGTTATTGATTCTGTCGCAGCCCTGGTTCCCAAGTCCGAGATCGAGGGGGAAATGGGGGATTCTTCCATGGGTCTACAGGCCAGACTCATGAGCCAAGCCCTTAGAAAGATTACCGGAGCCATTTCCAAGAGCAAGTGCATCGTTATTTTTACCAATCAGCTCCGTGAAAAAATCGGTGTCATGTTTGGTAACCCCGAGGTCACTACCGGCGGGAAGGCCCTCAAGTTTTATGCTTCGATCCGCATCGATATGCGCAAAATTGGCAATATTCAGGAAGGAGATGAGATAATCGGTTCCCGTCACCGTGCCAAAGTAGTGAAGAACAAAGTCGCTTCGCCTTTTAGAACTGCCGAATTCGATGTTCTTAACGTCGGAGGTATCAGTAAACTAGGCGACCTCATCGACACCGCCATCGCATATAACGTCCTGGAAAAAGCCGGTTCGTTCATTAAGTACGATGGTGAGACACTGGCCCAAGGACGGGAGTCAGCGAAGACTGCTTTGGCCGAGCGTCCTCAGGTAATCGAGAAGATTAAGCAACAAGTCATGGAAAAGGTCAATGCCGGAATCCAGCCAGAAAAGTGAGATCAGAAGTAGTCTATTAAAATACGCCGCCAACATACTCAGTCGACGGCCGTATTTTAGGTTCAAATTACGAGAAAAACTGTTTCTTCGGGCAGAAAAACTGAATTTATCCAATTCGGACTCGACAATAAATTCAATTCTGGACGATCTGGCTAAGAGTGGCTATCTAAACGACCAATATCTCTCCGAAGCCTTTGTCAGACGCCAGTTGTCCAAGCATTATGGCCCTAGGATTATTTCCCTCAAGCTCAAATTCTTGGGATTATCGCGGGAAGCAGTTACTGAAGCTCTCTCCTCCAGTGCGTCCTTGGAAGCTGAAATAGCCTCCATCAGGCAGTATCTTCAAAAATTTCCCCTTCTTGACCACCGGAAACTGATCTCCAAGCTCTACCAACGAGGCTATTCCGACCGTGCCATTAAAAGTGCATTTGACGGGGGCTATTTAGAAGACTAAAATACAGATACTAATCATGCTAGTCACTCAAAATTACGCAATGTTCGATCTCAATCATAATACCAAGATCTTCTTCAAAAAAGCCTGTTTACAGGCAAGTTGCTAAGCGGCTGATTTTGCGTGTTTGTTTGCCTTCCATAGATTAGGCCTGCCTGCCGGCAGGCAGGTTTATTAATATATTTTTGTCTAAACCATGTCTATACTCTCAATTTTCCGTTCAAACATTTTCAAGAATCTTTCAGGCTCCGAAAAAAGCAAGTCAGTCTCTTCAGCTCCTGTAGGGGCGATTCATGAATCGCCCGCAAAGGCAGCACCGCCAACGGTCTCTGTCCCCGTCGTCTCCACTCCTACAGTCGATACGGCTGCTATTATCGCCGCCGCCCAAGCTACAGCTCAGTCTCAGGCCAGAGAAATAATTATCTCCGCCAAAGACGAGGCCTTCAAAATAAAAGACCAAGCCATCAAGGATGCTCGAATTCAGCTGGAGGAAATCGAGGTTAGAGCCAAAAACCTGGCTCAAAAGCAACAAAGTACTGCCACCATTGAAGAACAATTAAAACGGGAGAAAACAAATCTGGATCTCCAGACAACTCAAATTGAAGAGCTGAAGGCAAAAATTGTTTCTCAAGCCGATTCAATGGTTGAAAAGCTCGAAAAAATTGCCTCATTAACCACCGAACAAGCCAAGAAGGAGCTTATTGCACAAGTTGAGAAACGTTCTGCCGTTGAAGCAACAAGAGCCATAAAAGAAGCCGAGGAAAAAGCCAAGATCGAGGCAGAGGATCTCGCCAGGGAAATACTTGTCGATGCCATGAAGGCCGGTGCCACAGACTATGTCGCCGAGTATACGATCTCTACTGTTCCAATTCCTGATGAAGAAACCAAAGGTCGAATTATCGGTAAAGACGGTCGCAATATTCGGATTTTCGAAAAAGTATCAGGATGTGATGTCTCTATGGACGACGGTCCCGATGAAGTCAAGTTGAGTAGTTTTGATCCTGTCCGTCGAGAAATTGCCCGTCTCACTTTAATTCATTTAATCAAAGACGGTCGTATTCACCCGGCTCGTATCGAAGAATACTTTGAGAGATCAAAGAGAGACGTCGAACAGATAATGTTCCTGGAAGGCCAGAAGCTTTGCCACGCTGTCGGTGTTTACAACATGAATCGAGAGATCATTACCATGCTTGGCCGTTTCAAATTCCGCACCTCCTATGGTCAAAACATGATCAGTCATACTTTAGAAGAGACAAGAATTGGAATCAAAATAGCCAATGAAATTGGTGCCAATGTAGATATCGTTAGAATGGGTTGTTTGCTTCACGATATCGGCAAGATAATTGAAGGAGAGGGCAATCATGTGGAGCTTGGTGTTCAATACCTTAAGAAGTTCAATATTCCTCAAACCATTCTTGATTGTGTCGCCCAGCATCATGAGGATGAGGAATTTAGTTCTAATGAATCGGTCATTGTCTATATCGCCGACGCCATCTCCGGTTCCAGACCGGGAGCTCGCCATGAGAATACCGAAGAGTACGGTAAGCGGATTAAGCATTTGGAGGAAATCGCTCGAAAGCATCCGGAAGTTGACGACGCCTACGCCATCTCCGCCGGGAGAGAAATCAGGGTTATTGTAAATCCAAGTAAAGCAGGTGATGAACAGTTATCTGTTATTGCACAAGCCATTCGCGATGAAATCAGAGACACCATGACTTTCCCCGGAACTGTCAAGGTTAATTGTATTCGCGAGACCAGAGCCAGCGAAATCGCCAGTTAATAATAAATTGAACATACATGATTATTGTTACGGGTTGCCAGGGGCCGGATCTAGATGGAGTTGCTTGTATGATTGCCTATTCTGAATTATTAAATATTCAGGGGACAGTCTCAGAGTCAGTCTATTCCGGAGAACTCGAT
>Ga0075779_128_pt1 | contig 21845 bp, 31 predicted proteins | sample RifGroC1_FD_67872 | JGI IMG/M metagenome (GOLD analysis project Ga0075779, IMG submission 67872) | Microgenomates bacterium GW2011_GWC1_44_10 | reverse complement strand
TGTCGCCATGATATTCCACCTCCTTTCTGTGTATTTAAGCTCAATTTGTTAATGGGCTATTTTACCGAAGGTGGTGCATTTCGTTTTAGAACTAAGGGTCGCAAATTTACATAATCTGATAAAAGGAGCTCCCCATGTTTGGACCGCCTGATAATAGTTGGTATTACGAAATCGTCAGTTATATTGATAGTGTCATTCTCAATCTGACCGGAGAGAAGCGCGAAGGTACTGTCGGCCTTCCTTACCAGCCAAGTGAGGATACGCGCAAAGCTGTGTCTAGTCACTTTGCCGCACAGTTCGTCGAGGTAACATTTGAAAGGGTGCCGGACTTTGGATACAACGCAAAGGTTATTAAGAGAATTGTTTAAAGAAGTGAATCTATTGCCCGGTCTAAACACCGGGCTTATTATTGGCAAAATCTCGACATTTTCGGCCTCCCCCGTTAAATGGTCTTATATTTACTTGACAAGGGGGATTAAACTCATTATCATTTCTCAGCATGAACAATGACAACATAAACGATTTACAACAAGAGTCGATTAAATCCGCCATAGCCAAAAAATGGAACGAGGCCATCTCTCTTAATGAAAGGATACTTGAGTTAAACCCCGACGACCTACCCACCTTGAACCGCTTGGGTATTGCCTATTCCATGGAGGGTGAAAACAAAAAATCCATGGCTAGTTTTGAAAAAGTTCTTTTAGTGGATCCTCACAATCAAATAGCCAAGAACAATTTGGCCAGGCTAAAAGCCAACAAAAAACAAGGGCTGGCCAATCCCTATCTCCAAACAGTTAGTTTTATCGAAGAACCGGGTAAGTCCAAAGTCGTACCACTGGTCAGCCCAGGAGAACCAAAAGTATTTTCCACCCTCAATATCGGGGAACCGGTCGAGCTTTCACTCTCCAAACACAAAGTCAAAGTTACACGAGGAAAAGATTTTATCGGATACCTGCCAGACAATCTTTCTCATCGGCTAGTTAAACTAATCAACGCCGGCTACAAATACAAGACCGTCATGAAGTCAGTTAATGCCAAGAGCCCTCAGGTCTTTATCTTGGAAGCAAAAACGTCGAAAAGATTACGGGGAATTCCTTCCTTCCCTTTAGACGATATGGAACACCTTCCTTCACTTTCTGCCGGTGAGTCTAGCGAGACACCTCCATTGGAGATCTACGACCCACTTTTGGGAGATGAGGCTTAATCCAGAAACTACTTCAGCCAGATTTCTACACCTCTCTGTTCTACACTCACATCTAACCTCGCACGTTGTTCACAGTTCATTTGTTGAACTAGAAAACTTACCGTGACTGGATAATTTCCTCTAGCCACAAAAACACACCCTGATCCTGTTATATCCTCATTGGGATCCGTCTTTACCTCAACCACACGGAGACCTGCCGACTCCAATTGTCTTGAAACTGAAATACCCAAACCTACCAAGCCGGATAGGTTATTTATCGAGGCATCCACATTTTCCATTAAAATCGATTCAAATAGAAACCTATTTTTTGTCCACAAAGACATCACCTTGTTGAAGATCAAAAAATCCTTACCATCCGGTTCGGTAATATTATCCATCGCGCTATTAGGTATTTCCATTTCCAAGATTTTTTTGGAAGCTGCCGCCTCCGCCAAGTATTTTCTAATCAAGTATCTATCTTTAATGCTTAGATTCGTCTTTAGATTAACCTTGTGAAGACTTCCCAAAACCCCTTCGATTGATGGTTTACCTTGAATCTTAATCGTCCTCGATACAACCACCCCCATCGACAATCCAAGTGATTTTTCAAATATTTCCAACGGGTGCTTTTCCGAAACTCCATAATCCCACAGTGAGACAATCGAATACTGTGCCATAGAGTTATATATCTTAACTTTCAGTTTATCTGGAAAATCCACCCACCCGACGATATCCTCGTCAGGTCTCAATATCAACATCGAACAACCATCATCGCCCACAACAGCAAGGTTAATTCCAGACTGACTGGAAACAATACTCTCCTTGTATATTCGAAAACATATCATTACCAACAAGACCAACAAAAAAAGAAGACCTATTACCCTGCTCTGCTTGGGACTAGAAATCTCCTTCATATATTTCTTTTAAAGTTTCGTTTTGCCGGGAACGATATTTCTCTAAAGCACCTACGTCCTTACCAAACTTTTTCATGACTAGTCCCAGGTGAAGACCGCTCACAAAATGAGGAAAAATCACATACGAGGCACCTGCCTCATATAACAAGGTTGCTTGTGCCGGGCTTTCTGCGTCTACTATTGTAGGCACAACAATCCCCTTTTGCCTCAACATAGTTAGTAATGCCAAGGAGTCATCTATATCTTTAACTGTCTCTATCACCACCCAGTAAAATCACATGACCCTTCATCAGCCCCATTTTCCCTCTGCTGCCTACCCCACCAAACTTAAAAATACCTGGAAAGTGCTCGGACAAAAATTTATACAAAAAAGAGGCACGGTAAATAATTATGGTTGACAAAACCATGGATATCAAAGCAGCCACTGTTACAGCCGTCACTAAATCGCTCATCCAAAAGCCGGAAACCAACCCAAACGACAAGGCGATCAAGCTAAATTCTGACAGCTGCGTCATGTTGGCACTCACCGAAAAGGCCACTTTCCCAGAAAGCCCGCTCCAAAGGCAGCTTAATTCGGAAACTATAAACTTAATCACCAATGTCAAGACAACGATCCCAGAAACGAGCAACCAATCGATTTCTCCCGCTCCAATTTCCAAACCTAACAATACAAAAAATAGTGTCAGAAAAATATCCCTCAAGGTTCTAATTTTACTAACAATTTGAAAGTGACCCCAGCTGGTAGATAGTGAGATACCAGCCAATATCCCCCCAATTTCCGGAGTTAAACCAAGAACGTTGACCGAGAAAAAAACCGACAAACAAAACCACACCAGACTAATCAATACCAAGTCCTCAGATGATTTAATCACATGCTTCTCGATTTGAGATATCAAAAAGTGTCCCAATACATTGATTGTCAAAATTAGAATCACCACTTTCAAAATCAAACCCAGCAGTGACGAAAACTCAAAGCCTATACCAAAACTGGGCATCAAGACCAAAATAAATATCGCCATCAAGTCTTGAAGAAGAAGGATACCCAAACTGAGTTTCCCTCCAAAACTATTTAGGTCCTTTTTTTCGGACAAGGTTTTGACAACCACTATCGTACTACTAAATGTCAGGGTCACTGCCAACAATATGGATGATAAAAACCCCATCTTAAACAACAGACTAGAAAAGCCAAAAAAGACCAAACCAAGCAGTAAAGTTTGAATCAAAAATAGCTTAATTACTGCTTTACCGGTGTGCTTGATCTCACGGATGTTCATCTCCAAACCCACCAGGAACAACAGAAGTGTCATCCCCAGAGACCCCAACATTTTCAAAGAATCCACATCCTGGTGATTTATTAATCCCAATACGCCAAAGACGAAACCCGCCAACACCTGTCCGACAATCGAAGGTAAACCAAGATATCTAAAAATAATTCCAAAACACACGGCCACTGTAAAGACCATCATTAAGTTCACCCAAAAAACGTCCATTATTCATTCTAGCATTCTACGTCAGCGTGGATAAGAATTGTTCACAATCCATAGGCAAAGGAGCTACGACTAGGACCTTTTTTCCGTTAAATGCCACAAATTCAAGGCTGGCTGCGTGGAGAAAATGGTGTGACAATGTTTTACGATCCTCCCGAGCAAATTTTCTGTTTAGATACTTATCATCAGCAAATATCGGCCAACCAAGAAAGGAAAGGTGAACTCTTATCTGATGAGTTCTCCCGGTCTTCAGGTCTAGTTTTAGTAAGGTCAACACATCTCTCCAATGCTCATGGCCAGGAAAGACGAATCGATTTATCACGCTCCAGGCAGTCACCGCCCTCTTACCTTCATAATGAACCTGCCACTTCTCCCGATCGTACAAACTCCTCTTCAAAGGTAAAATTGTCTCTCCACTTTCCGGCTCCACTCTCCCGTGTACCAAAGCCATATAAGTCTTGGTCAGTTTTCTCTCCTTAAAAAGATTCAGGTAATACTTCAAAGATTCAGGATTTTTGGCAATTAACAAACATCCGCTGGTTTCCTTATCCAGTCTGTGACACACTCCACTCCTCTCCCAATACAAAGTACCATCCTTATCTTGAGTTCTTTCATACCACCCTTGTTCCTCCACCCAATCTTGCACTGTCAGACCCTTGATCGAGTCAGCTCTGTTTACCACCAAACCCACCGGCTTATTTATCACCAAACTGTCCTCATCCTCATACAATATCGGTATTTCCATCACCCATAAGTATATACGAGACCACACCTAACGAAATCATTACATCTGAAAGATTAAACCAAAAAGGAAAAATCGGCAAACAAAGATAATCCCACACCCCGCCCCAAATCAGTCTAGGCAATAGGTTGCCCAATCCTCCAAAAATCAAGAGTAGTAATCCCAAATTATCTCTCCCAGATTTAAACCTAAAATAGGCAAAAACAAAAACGATATAAACAATTACGGCGATTGTCGTTCCAAACCCGGACAATAGTCCAAAGGATACACCTTGATTAATCATTCCCATTCCCCTACCCCGAAAATAGCTCTGCAGAAACACATCCAAGACTACCATTGCCATCATGACAATTCCCCAACTCTTCACCCTAACTTCTTCTCTTTCTTCGTCTCGCAGTTCATACAGAACTCCGCCGTTGGATTCACTGCCAGTCTATCGGTGTCAATCATCTTACCGCAATTCGCGCAAATTCCATACTTTCCCAGCTTAATTCTGGTAAGTGTTTTGCGGATTGAGATAATCGACCTACTAATCTGCGATCTCATAGCATAGGCACGATCGTGTTCAACGTTCTCTGCCACGTCGGAGTCGACTGAGTTATCATCATCCCTATTTCCAACTATAAACGGATCTACTTTCTTAAGCTCCTTTTTAGTCTCAATTAACCTTTTTTTCTCACCTTTGAGATAAGAAATCAATGGACGTAGTACTGATATTGGAAACTTGATTTTTTTATTTTCTTCCATGTTTTAAAATTATTTTGATATCTTCTGCCACTGTCCTGCCTGACCTAATATACACCAAAATAATACCCCCGACAAACAACGCAGTGGCCCACAAGCCAACTAGTACGTTAAACTCCCCCAACATCAATCTTTCTCCTAAATGAAGTAACCCCCCACCAGAAATCGACAATCCAGTTATCAACCCTGACCTCGCCGAAGTCTTATTACTTTTATACCAACCATAAGTTCTATATTTGGATTCGGCATCCCAACCAATAATGAAAATTAGGAGATACATTATCCCCAGCAAACCATACTGCCATAAATGGACTAGATAAGATAAACCAGCATAAAAAACCGCCGTCCCAGACATGATACCTAGAGAAACAGAATCAAACCAATCTAAAGTTTTGCCCTTGACCCGCCTCACCACCAAAAAGATCCCTAAATAAATCCCGATCATGACTCCCCATCTCTCAATTCCGGGAAAATTGGAAAATAGAAATATTCTCGGCAAGTGGTTCCAGAAAGTGCTGAAGTTCAAAACTGCAAAAACTAATCGACCCACGATAAAAGCCCAAAAAGCAGACATTACCACCGCGTCCAATACATAAAATTCCTCTAAATGGGACTCCACCGACTTTTTGTAAAACACAAACGATCCCCATAGAAAAGAGACCGTCGCCAATAATCCAAAACTATAGATAGAAATATTTCCGAAAGTGTAAACAGCATCGTTCATAGTAAATAGAGTATACTAAAAAAACACATGCTTTCGATCGCTCATGGACCCACCGGTGCACTGATAGCCTCCAAAATACCCAATCCGATCATTAGTATACCTCTAGTTCTTGCTTCACACTTCCTCGAAGACCGGATTCCTCACTGGGATGTAGGTCAGGGACTCTCCAGTCAAAAAAAACGTAAACAGGCCGCTTTTTTTCAAGAATTATTCTTCGACTTCCCTATCTCGATTCTTGTGGTTTACCTGTTGTTTCAAATGGGACACCCCTTTGACTGGCGACCTTGGCTTGGTTGGTTTGTTGGTTTACTACCCGACTTTATCGAGTTCCCATATCTTTTTCTTAATCATCGCGGCACCTTGATCAGAAAGTTTGCCTCCTTCCACACCTGGTGTCACCGATCAACTCCAAATAAGTTTTGGGGGCTTCTTCCTCAGGTCTTTGTCCTGCTTATAGTGCTTCTTCTCAAATAAACATTCGTCATTGCGAGGTATTCCGTGGCAATCCATAAAAATAGGTTCCTTTTTGTTCCTCGCAATAACATCAATTCGCTCTTCCGGTATACTGCCCAGTTTCGGTATTTATCTTTATAGAGTCTCCTGGATTAATAAAAAGGGGTACCATGACAGTCAAGCCGGATGCAGTCTTGGCGGGCTTAAGGACATTGCTAACGGTATTGCCTCTGGCACCCGGTTCACTCTCGGTAATTTTCATGATCACTGATGAAGGAACTTCCACGCCCAAGATTTTTTCATCCCAAAACAGTACCCAAGCTTTTTCTCCCTCCACTAAGTAGCTGACATCATCACCTAGCACCTTCAAGGGAATCTCGAACTGATCAAAAGATACCGGATCCATAAAGTATCCTTTCTCGTCATCTTTATACAGGTACTGTAAATGTTTTTTGTCAAGCAATATGTCCTCGACCATATTACCAGAAATGAATCCCTTAGTCACAATAGCCCCATTTAAAAGGTTTTTGGCTTTCACTTTGATCGTGGCGTTTCCCCTACCCATTTTGGTGAAGTCATACTTCATTACTCTGAAAGGCTGACCTTCTTCGGTAAAAGTCACGCCTACTTTAAGCTTGTTTACATCTATCATACCTATATTTTACGCCTCAATAGGCTCTACAGGCAACCACCTTATGCACAAACTAACCTACATGATATAATATGGGTTACATCTCAAGCACGCTAAAAAGGAGCAAAAATGGGATTCACTCTCGCGCTACTGATCATTTTTGTGTTGTTTTTCTTCAGCAAAGGAATCACCACCGGGTGGATTCTCGCACTGGTAGGACTAGCCGCCCTCTTTGGCGCCGTGATCTGGGTTCACTCAAACTACGCCAAGAAAAATATCCCCCAGAAATAATGACACCTTCTCTCCCAGCCCGCTTAACCGCGGGTTTTTTGTGCCGAGAGAGGGGCTCGAACCCTCACGGCCTTGCGACCACAGGTTTTTGAGACCTGAGCGTATACCATTCCGCCATCTCGGCATCATCTCTATTTTACTACGGCTATCCCACCTACAGTAAGCAAGCTTTTCTTGATTATTACAGCCCTATAGCTTAAAATCACTCATAAGGCTCGCAATTTAACTTTTTGGAGGATGACATGGAAAATAAAATGAACTTGACCTTCTTGGGCATTCTGGCGTTTTCAACGATCTCAGCACTAATTTTAATCCTCAACGCCGTTTCTTCGACTGGTATGCCATTCTACGTTGCACTTATTGGTGTAATGGGGTTTGGTGGATTTTTGGCTCTATTCATTTTCGCCAGAGCCGATTTTCGGTATATCGTCTACCATACCAAGGCAAAGAGCTCCGGACCGGCCACCCTTGTCGAACTTGACAGTGGCCTAACAACCATTTACTTGGGCATCAAGGCTCCTGGACAATCATCAATGACAGTCGATCTTCAGGAAATTCCGGTGACGACTTTATTCTTCGGTCGCTGGAGTGTGTACGGAGATAAAAGGTCCAGCATCCAACTTTGGCAAGACCACCCCCTGTTCGGTGGCGGATGGTACTTCACCCAACATTAAACATTTCTCTATCCGCAGGACCCCGCTCAGCGGGGTCTTTTTATTTCATCCTCTCCTCTACTTTCTCCCAATTCACCACCTCCCAAAAGGCTTTGACGTATTCCGCTTTTTTATTTTTGTATTTCAGGTAGTAGGCGTGCTCCCAAACATCAATGGCCAATAATGGTTTGAAACCATCGACCATTGGATTGTCCTGATTTGCGGTGGAAAGTACCTCCAGACCTCCCTCATTATTTTTGACCAGCCAACCCCAGCCGCTTCCAAATCTACCAAGAGCCGTTGCTTCAAAAATCTTCATAAATTCCTCGACACTCTCAAAAGATTTTTCTAACTCCGTCCTAAGTTTATCTCCCAAATGACCCCCTCCCGGTTTCATCATCTCCTCCCAATAAAAATCATGATTCCACACTCCTCCCGCGTTATTTTTCACCATCGGCAGTTCTGAAGATAGCAGCTCCTCTAGGGTCTTTACCTGAAGGTGTTCATTTTCCGCCAAAGCCTTGTTCAAATTATCCACATAAGTCTGATGATGCTTATCGTGGTGAATCACCACCGTCTCTTTGTCGATTACTGGCTCAAGAGCGTCGTAAGCATATGGTAAGGTATCTAACAAATACGGATATGTTTTAATCATATCTTCAATATAGCAGGTCTATTTCTGGTGTCCTCTATCTATCCCGTAAAACTTTACTCGATCGCCTCTAAATTTGAGGTCGATACTTCCCAAACCGCCGTTTCTATGTTTGGCAATCGAAAGTTTCATATCCTCCAAATTGTTGTCATCAGTCCGGTACATAAACATCACCACATCGGCATCCTGTTCAATACTACCCGACTCTCGCAGATCGGCTAGCTGAGGAATCTTTTCGGTTCTACTTTCTATTCCCCGGTTTAACTGAGACAGAGCCAATACAGGAATCTTCAGCTCGCGGGCCAAATTTTTTAGACCCTGAGAAATCGCCCCCACTTCCTGCACCCGGCTCTCATAGCTTTTATCTCCAACCACAAGCTGTAAATAATCGACTACCAATAGTTTTAAACCAACCTGAGAATGTAACTTTCTCGCTTTAGTACGAAGTTCCAATATCGATTGACCCGGAGTATCATCAATGTATAAAGGACAATCAGCCAAAACTCCCATCGCTTCCGAAAGATTCAGTTTCCAAGCATCAATGTTGGCCTGACCCACCAGCATACGGTCGACCATTTCCAGATTACTCATTTCCAGAGCAAAGTAACCCACCGGCATTTTTCTCTCAACCGCAGCGAACTGGGCAATATTGGTTGCCAGGGTTGTTTTCCCGATACCGGGACGAGCAGCCAAAATAATCAAGTTACTATCCTGCATACCAGCGAGCATATTGTCCAGATCCGAGAAACCGGTTGGAACCCCTCGCAGTCCATCTGGTGAGTTATGTAATGAGTCCAACCGATCAAAACTTTCTGCCAAGGCGTCTTTAATCGGTATAAATGATTTACGTACATGGGTTTGCGACAGCGCATAAATAGATTGTTCAGCTTTATCAAGAATCTCCCCTAGGGGTTTTCCTTCATCAAATCCCATCTCACCCATCTGGGCCCCGGCGGAAATTAACAATCTTTTGATATAACAATCTCGTACAATCTGCGCATATTTTTGAACATGAGAAGCCACAGGCACTTCATTCGATAATTCGGACAAATGAGCTCTGCCTCCCACTCTATCCAACAATTTGTTTTTCTTCAACCAGTCGGAAACAGTCAGCACATCGATTGGGTCTCGGCTTTCATAAAGAGTCACCATGGCCTCAAATATCTTGCCATTGTTGTCGTTATAGAACATCTCCGGCTTCAAAACCACCGCAATATCCACTATGGCATCCTTATCAATTAAAACGGAACCGAGAATTGATTTTTCTGCTTCATCCGCGTGAGGTGGGAGCCTAAGATTAGCCATTCATCAGTAAAATTTGGGTGTCGTCGGGCAGACTACCTTCGTCTAATTTTATTTTATGGACAGACTCTCCAGAAACGGGAAACTTATTTTTCTCCAGAAAATTTTCCAAGGTGGTTAACTCCTGGATTTTTGACGCCACGGTTTTGAAATGCATCGGAATGGCGTATGAAGGTTGTATTTCTTTGATCATCTCCATCGCCTCATTTGCATCCAAGGTAAAAGTACCGCCCACCGGTACCATCAAAGCATCCACCGAACCCACCTTCTCGATCTGTGACTCAGACAATTTATGACAAATATCGCCCAAATGAAGAATATGCATACCATCCATCACAATAAACATTATTAAGTTCTTTCCTCGGTCAGCTCCATTGTTTTTATCATGAAACGTCTTCATCGCAGATATTTGTACTCCGGCAATCTCATACTCTCCTTCTCTATCTATGACAAAGGTACTTGGTCGACTAATTGGACCGGTAATCACGTCCAGAGCACTATGATCTTCATGTGGATGAGATACCGTCACCACATCGGCCACGTCTTTAGCTAGAGACAGACCAACCATATCACTCTTAAAAGGGTCAAGATATATAACCAAACCTCCTTTACTTTTCAACTTAAAACACGAATGTCCAAAATAGGTAATTTCCATGAAACAATAATACCACAGAGAGATCGGAAGTAAGGGTATATAATCTACATGCTATGCGCAAAGAAGTTTTACTTGCCGTTATATTTGGAGTTATTCTAGGAGGAGTAATTCTTTACGGGATAAACCTAGCCAACGAATCAGCTACCGATTTATCAAATGAGGACAAGACCTCAGCTGCAACAACACCCGTCGCCACCCCCACTCTTACTCAAAAGTCACTTTCTATCGTTAGTCCCCAAAACCACTCGGTCACTTCTGACAAACTCATCACTCTTACCGGGCGAGCCACTCCTGCTTCAAATATCGCCATCATCTCTGAAATAGACGACCTGATTATCGAGACCAGTCCTGCGGGTACCTTCTCTGCTCAAATAAACCTTATTAGTGGTGAAAACACAATCGCCGTAACTGAAGTTAAAAACGACAACACCACCATCACTGAATCCATAACTATCATACAAACACCCAACCTCCCCGAATGAAAAAAATACTCCCTTACATAACTTCACTTGCTATATTCGTCATTGCGAGTTTGGCAACCTGCCTGCCGGCAGGTCGAAGATGCCGTGTACCTACGGCCAGGTCTCACTCCATCCAGGTCTTAGCCGCCACCACAGTAGCCACTCCTTCAGCAACTCCTACAGAAGCCATCGTTACTCCTTCACAAACCCAAGACATCCAAGAAAAAATCAAGACTCTGGTCAAGGAAAATCTCAGCGCTACCGAATCAACCCTCAAAGAAAGAATTAATCAACAAACCCTGGTAGGTTTTGTAGGCCTTATTCAATCTATAAATTCCGGGAACATCACCATAAACACAAAAGATGCCTCCATTCTTCAAATTTCCACCAACGAAAAAACCACTATCACCAGAAACGGATCAATCATCAAATTGGCCTCTCTGGCCATCTCCGATAAAGTAATTGTTATTGGAACTCTACTTAAAGAAGATATCATTCTGGCTAAACGCATCATTGTTATCCCAGACGAGACAAATCCGGTGGTCTCCGGCACCATCGTCACCAAGGTCTCTTCTGTAGATATCAAGAAAAAACTTATCGGATTGATGGTAAACGACCAAGAAGTTCTTTATGGACTAACCAAAAAATCCACCATTAAGGTGGAAAATATCAAAGTCGGAACGACCATCTTTTCCATCACCAAGAAGTACGAAGGCAAAAACCTTCTCTCCCGCGCCAAAACACTGTAACACCTGCAGGGCCAGGCCCTGCAGGACCCGTCATTGCGAAGCACGCAGTGCTGTGGCAATCCATCCCCGTATTAAATACTCAATTTACAATGTAAAATATTTTTATGCCTGCCCTCAGCAAGTCTCGTTCCACTGCCTATCTTTTTTTACTGCTCAACACCGTCTTGTGGGGCATAGCCTCCCCTATCATCAAGTACTCTTTAAACTTTACTACTCCCTCGCTCTTTCTCCTCTACCGCTACATTATTGCAACACTGGTTTTCTTTCCTTTTTTTCTACTGCATCGGTCTCGCTCTCCTCAGCCAATGAATTTGAAACATTTGCTAATTCTTGCGCTCCTAGGTACTCCTCTCACTTTACTTCCTCTTTTTTACGGCCTCTCGGCTACCACCTCTATCGAAGCTTCACTTCTGGTATCTAGCAGTCCCATCTTCACTGTCATTGGAGGCATCCTCTATTTGAACGAAAAGCTTACTAGGAAGGAGTGGCGTGGAATTCTCATTGCCGTCATTGGCACTCTACTCCTTACTCTTGAACCGGTTTTTTCCAATCATGGAGGGCTTAGCTTAACCTCAATGAAAGGAAATCTACTCATAATTACCAGTAATATCATCTGGTCGGCTTTCCTGATTTTTTCCAAAAAAGACCATGTTGACCCCATTTCACTCACTTTTGTTTCTTTTGTGGTGAGTATCCCCTTTTTCTTGCTAACTACAGCATTTGAACATACCGGCTTAATTCTTAACCCACAAGCGCTAACAGGAATTATTTATATGGCCATCTTTGGCTCCATTATCGCTTTTTGGGCCTACCAAGAAGGTCAAAAAAGGATCGAGGCCTCCGAAGCGGCCATCTTTTCCTATCTCCAGCCGGCCTTTGCTATCCCCCTATCAATTGTCTGGCTAAAAGAACCCTTCTCTCCATTAGCCATGATCGCTACCGCCATTATCGTTTCCGGCGTCTTCCTCTCCGAAAAGCGCTAGGGTGTAGAATACTTCAAAAGAACACGAAAATCTGAGTTCAGGAGGCAAAGTTGAACCATAAATATTGGCTAATACTTCTATTAAACGAACAGATTCCCTGGAGTGACCTTCACTATGAAGACTCTCGAATTGCTGAAATAAGTGCCATGCTCGCAGAAGTAAAGGTCTTTTTGCTGAGTTTGCCCCGTCCAATTAAAATTACGCCTACCTATCCAAGAATGATGAATTCTCTATCAAAGTTAAAATACGAATTCACCTTCACAAATTCACACTTGCTTCGGCACGATTGCAAGATGCAATGGAACTTCGAGAATGCCTTGGCTGAACACAATAACGACTTCGCATATTTTTTTCGACTACTTTTCTCCATTCCTCAATAATTCAATTATCAAAGCTTCCCCCGGGAAGCTTTTTTGTACCCAATCCGCCTAGTATGGGTGCCTGAAACACACTTTTGTGGTAGAATACCTGAGCTATGAAACAGAACATTCACCCAATTTACGAAGCAATGGCCGTTACCTGCGCCTGCGGAAACACCTTTACTGTCGGCGGCTCCAGAAAAACTCTTCACGTCGATGTCTGCGACAAGTGTCACCCTTTCATTACCGGTACTCAGAAATTCATTGATGCTATGGGCAGAGTCGACAAGTTTATTGCCAAACGCAAGGCCGCTTCCGGCTATGTGGCTAAGAACAAGAAGAAGGATGAGGTCGATCGAACTCCCAAATCCCTCAAAGAAATGCTCGAGGTCAAAAAGAAAGCCGAAGCCAAGACTGTCGAATCTCCCGTTGCCTCCTTATAGATCCATCTAACCTCCCCACATCGTCATTGCGAATCTCGTACTCGAGCTGTGGCAATCCATCCCTTTCTGGATCCCTGCCTGCCGGCAGGCAGGGCCACGCTACGCTCGCGATGACAATTGATAATATAAAATGATCACACATGGACAACCCCTACATACATGCAGAAATCGAACGAATCGAGGCTGAAATAAAAGACAACGAAGCCTTGTCTACCGATCCGGAACTCGGAGCTCTCGCTACAGCAGAAGTAGCGAGACTCAAATCCCAGCTCGACAATCTCCTCTCCAGCCAGGTTACCGAGTCTCAAGAGGAAGAAGCTAGCGAAAACTTCGACGACTCCCCTGCTATCATCGAAATACGCGGTGCCGCCGGCGGGGACGAGTCCAAGTTATTTGCCAACGACCTCCTTCGTATGTATACCCGCTTTGCCCAGGATCACGGCTTTTCTATCGAGAATATCGACGAGGGTGTAATTCGAGTTAGCCGACCAGACCGCTCTCTTTGGGACCATGGTGCTTTTGAGACTTTCCAGTACGAATCAGGCGTCCACCGTGTTCAAAGGGTGCCGGAGACAGAAGCTGCTGGCCGAATCCACACTAGCACCGCTACAGTGGCTGTTTTACCTGAAGTCAAACCGAACCAGCTGGAAGTCAAGGACCAGGACCTGGAATGGCAATTTACCCGTGCAGGCGGCCCAGGAGGCCAAAACGTCAACAAGGTAAATACCGCCGTTCGCTTGACTCACAAGCCCACAGGCTTGACCGTTTTTGTTCACGAAGAGCGTTACCAAGCTAGAAACAAGGAAATCGCCCTCAATATGATCCGTTCCAAGATCTGGCAGCAGGAAGAGGAAAAGCGCCTCAGCACCCAGTCCGACAAACGTTCACTCGCTGTCGGCTCCGGCATGCGCGCCGAAAAGGTCAAAACCTACAACTTCCCCCAAAACCGACTTACCGATCACCGTCTGAACAAATCTTGGCACAACCTCAAGGAAATCATGGAAGGTCGCCTAGAAGAAGTTTTTGCATTCACCCTCTCCGGCTTCAAATCACTCACTTAAACCACCCTATAACTTGCTTTCTCACACGCTTTGTGCTATACTACACAGGTCTAGTTCGCAGTCTTGAAATTCAAACAAATTGGAGGCACACATGTCAGATTACATTTCTCCCGAAGCTCAAGCACGTCACGCCCAAGCCGTTGCCGCGTACGCTCTTTCAGAGCAAAAGCGCAGCCAGAGTAACGCCATCCGTTTCGTCCTCAACTTTCCGATCCTCATAGCGGTTCTCTATGCGCTAAACACCGTTGGTTTCATCACCGTCACCGCCTCCTCAACAGTTGGCCTGACCGGTCTGCTGACCACCATCGCAGTCATCGCTCTGATCTTCATGTTGATTCGTAAGTTAGCAGGCTATGCCTACGGCACATTCATTCTGTTCACCTGCTGCACCGGGATCCTATCTCCCTCCGCGCAAGCGGAGGGCTTTTTAATGCTAAAATCTCCTTATCCTATCTCAACGGAGGTTCTTTACAATGCCCGTTAACTGGCCCCCCGAACGTCATGAGGACGACTTTACTCATCGTGAGGATTTTTCAGGCGAATTTCGTGACCACTATCATCGCAAACCGAATTCGGAAGATATTGAACCAGCTCCCGGAACAAAACCAGTGAAATCCATCGAAACCGAACCCACTCCCGAAACGAAACTGGAAAAACAACCGAAGTTCAACTGGGTCGCATTTATCGTGATGATCATTTTGATCGGTGTCGCCCTGCTCGTTGGCATACTTATCCCCGGCATACTCGATGAGTATATCGCCATGTTCATAATCACCACTTTGTATGGATTTGCCCAAGCCCACGGATTCAAAACCCCCAAGAAATAACCTCACCCTTCCCCGCCACCTGGCGGGGATTTTTTACTTCGCACCGATAACTATCTTTCCAGATATCTCGTCCTTCAAAACCTCCAGAGCTTTATCAACCTGATTGTCGGCCAACGGATTTTTCTCGTCTCGTACAAACTCAACTTTGACATCCGGCTCCAGACCAATTTTATGAATGTTCTTGCCTGACGGTAACAGCCATTCGGCAATGGTAACATGAAGAGAGGACCCATCACTGAAGTCCTCCGGTTCCTGAACCGTACCCTTGCCAAAACTCTTTTCACCCACTAGTTTGGTCCCCAATCTCTCCCTCAGAGCCCCGGCTAAAATCTCAGCGGCACTTGCCGATCCACCATTTACCAAAACTACTAGAGGCATTCCAATCAGTCTGCCCTCTCTATCTACATTAGAAACCTCTGTTCTATTTCTATCCTTTTGTTTAACGATCACCCCGTCAGCAATAAACTCACTTCCCAAATCTATGGCTCTTTGCAAATAACCACCAGGATTATTTCTCAAATCCAATATTATTCCTTTGATGTTTTTATTCTTGACTTCAGAGACTATTTTCTCCCATTCAGGCAAGGTTTTCTCACCAAATTTATTGACACGTATCAAAGCCACCTTCCCACTATCCAGCCACTCCAACTCTGTCGACGGTACATTAATCACGTCTCTAACCAGGGTCACTTCTCTTGATTTTTTCTCTGACTCTCTAAAAATAGTAAGTGTTACCGGCGTTCCTTTTTCACCACGAATAAGGTCCACCGCATCTTCCACTTTCATGCCACTGGTATCTTTAGAAATATTCTTTTTTTCGTCGGTTATTTTAAGGATGAAGTCTCCAGCCTTGATACCCGCTTTGAATGCCGGCGTATCCTTCAGCGGAGTCATTACAGCCAAGGTATTATCGATAAACCCTAGTTGGATACCCACTCCGCCAAACTCACCCTGCAGATCTTCTTTGCTTCTGGCGTTCTCCACCGGAGGGAAGAAGGACGTATACGGGTCGCCAAGAGATGCTGTCATACCCTCCGCCGCCCCATACATCAGTTTCTTACTATCGATATCTTCCGGCTTGAGATAGTTCTTCTTTAGCTGAATTAGTACATCATTCATCACCCTCGTATCTACCATTTCGGTGCCACTATACTGTTTCGAGGTTTCGTAGACACCCACCCTATATCCGGCATAACCAATCGCCGCTACTATAATAATACCGAGTAGATACTGTCTTACGACGTTAATTTTCATGGGCAGAGAATATTGGTAAATACTAATTAAGCCTTGTCGGTAAACGGCAAAAGAGCTAGATGTCTTGCGCGTTTAATGGCACGGGCCAATCTCAATTGATGTTTTTCACAAACACCGGTCGTCCAGCGGGAAACGATTCTCTTTTTGGGAGAAATACCGACCGCTAGAGACTCTAGATCAAAGTAAACCGGCTCCGCCTTCTTCACACAGAAAGGACAAGGTTTATTTGACTTTCTAATTTTCTTTTTTTGAATCATATTCTTTGTTTATTTTAAATTAAAATGGGATCTCGTCGTTAACATCCTTGGAGCTTCCCTTAGCATCAGCTGAAAACACTTCTTCAGCGGGAGATACTTGCTCTGTCTTTGATGGCTCTACTACAGGCATGTAATTCGGTTCATAACCACCAGAAGAACTTTTGGGTGTGTTTAAGGCAATCATTTCTTCAATCACCACCTCGGTTACTTGTCGATCACTCCCGTCCTGTGTTTTCCACTGTCTCGTCTGGAGCCTACCCTCGACAAAAGCCTTCTGACCCTTAACCAATAGTTGACTGCAAAGCTCTCCCAATTTACCCCAGGCCACAATCCTATGAAACTCGACCCCTTCTTGTTTTTGACCAGAAGAATCCGTCCATTCACGGTTGGTTGCCAGCCCGAAAGTACAGATAGCAGTGCCTTGCGGAGTGTATTTCAATTCCGGGTCTCGGGTAAGATTTCCAATCAAAGTAACTCTATTTAGACTTCTTGTGCTCATTGCGCTTTATTTAATCCTAATCAATAAAAATCTTAGCATTTTGTCATCCATCTGCAAATCTTTTTCCAACAGCTGAGTTGCCTCCGAAGTGCCTTCGATGATGAGTCTTAGATAATAGCCTCGACTTTGCTTTTTAATCTCGTATGCCATAGTCTTCGTTCCCCATTTATCCACTTCAATCACCTTGAGAGAGCGTTTCTTGCACTTCTCGGTAATTTGCTTATCAGCTCCTAGATCATTCTCGGAGGATGGATAGATGACAACGAGCTCGTACTTGTTTACGACGCCCATGGACGGCCTGCCCGCCGAATTGGAGGGTTTTGGTTCGGTTGTCTTTGTCTTTTTCACAAATTTTTTGTTTATTAACTTGGCTATTTTACTACAAACCGAGAGCTTCTGCCCAAGCGCCTTCCCCGCACACCGGCTTGACAAATTACTTACTACCCTATAGAATATACAAGTTCGCATCTTGGTACATTAAGGAAAAAAACCATGTCTGAAAGCCGTAGAACCTTCTTCACGTTCCTATCCATTGCTGGCACCTTCCTTTTTCTCATTCTGATGGGTATCACCAAATCAGCCTTCCTTGTTGGCCCCACCATTGGCCTTTTCTTTTCCGCTCTCGCTCTGTCCTCCTACGCACTCAACGTGGATGGTCCAGGAGGGATTGGGGGAACGGTGGATTATCATCCTGACCCGACCGGATCAAAAACCAAAAAATGGTTACTGACCATTTGGTCATCTGTAGTTGCCATAATCATTGTACTCAAAACAACCGGCTGGACTGTAATTCCACAACTGACGATCGCAAATCCTTCTCTCTGGATTCCGATTTTCATTATTCTTATAATATTCGGACTCTTCGGATTCAGACGCTAATTCGTCGCCTACCCGCCTCTATGAAGGCGGGGCTTTTTTTGCCAAAAAATGCGCCTCCCGAAGGAGGCGCAAAGACATACAAAACTTCAAATACCGAAAATCGCGCCACCGGACAAAATCGCTAAGAGTAGTACAAAGATGATATCTCCGCAAACGATCATCAAGGTATATAGGAGAATCTCGCTCCATTCCTTGTAAGCCGGGTGGTATTGATTCCAAATATAGACGGCCGAGGCAAACGCCACCAGATAACACAGGGCTCCTATCAGCCAAGGTACGATGCCTACAAAAACTGCCAGCCAGGGTATGAGTACAAAAACCACCAGCTGGACGCCAAGCGCCAAGTATGTCTTCTTGTTTTCAATGGACATTGATCCTCCAAAACTGGTATCGGATTGTTACTAAACGGCCAGCAGGAATATTCCGCCCAGAACCAATCCTAAGCCAAGCATCATGAGGGAAAGATTCAATCCTATAAACCCCAAAACACTTGAGTATTCATTTCGGTCGACTTTTTCCTTGGACTGATAGCAGGAAGTGGCAATAATTAAGAGTGCAGAGACCACACCCATCAGAAATGAAGGAAGTCCAGAGATAATCACACCGAAAATCAGAATCAAGATATTCAGTACGAAACAAACCACCGAAGCAATTACGACATTATTGTTCATTTACTCTCCTCAGAACCAAATTTTAGGGTACTTAGCAGCACCATTCTTACGTGCCTGGATATTACTACAAATCCACCTCAAAGTCAAGCTATGGGGTATCATTTAGGCTCCGATCATAAACTCGACTACGTCTCCATCTCTCACCAGATACTCCTTACCCTCAAACCTAACCTTCCCCTTCTCCGACGCTTCTTTCCACCCACCATTGGCCACGAATTGGTCGTAGACACAAACCTTAGCTTTGATAAACTTCTTTTCAAAGTCGGTGTGGATGACCGAGGCTGCCTGAGGTGCTTTGGTGCCTTTTGATACAGTCCAAGCTCTACTTTCAGTCACTCCCGTGGTTAGAAAACTAATCAGCCCCAGGGTAGTGTAGGCTTTCCGAATGAGCTTATCCAAACCAGACTCCCCTATCCCCAGCTCTTTCATGTAAGCCTTACCGTCCTCTTCCGACAAGCTCGACAACTCCGACTCAATCTTTGCACAAATATACAACCCTCCATCTGTCATTCCGGGCTCAGACCCGGAATCCATCTGGATTCTTTTATCGTCTTCACTCACATTAAACACCTTAATCTCCTTCTTCATCGTCAACAAAAACAAATCCCTCGCCAACTCAACTTCCTCACCTACGAGGAGAGTCCTTGAAGGTCGACCGGTATTAAATCCGTCGTAAAGCTTCTCCACCAAAGCCCTTTTCTTCTCAAAGCCTTTTTGCTTTAAGTCTTTGCTTTCTCGAGATTTTATTATTGTTTCCAGATCTTTCAGAATTAACTCTGTTTCAATTACTTCATAGTCAGTTTTGGGGTCAACACCCTGCCTGCCGGCAGGCAGGTCCCCTTCTCTTGCCCAAACAATATCAGGATCATCAAAATCTCTTAGTACCTGAAGGATGACATCCACATCACGAATATGTGTCAAAAACTTGTTCCCCAACCCAGCTCCAGTAGCCGCCCCGGCCACCAATCCGGCAATATCTACAAATTCCACCGTTGCCGGCACAATTTTGACACTTTTGGATATTTCGCCCAGCACCTTAAGTCTTTTATCTGGCACTTCCACGATGCCCACATTTGGCTCAATCGTCGCAAAAGGATAATTGGCTACCAAAGCCTGCTGTCTTTTTAACAGCGCATTAAACAGGGTCGACTTCCCCACATTTGGTAACCCCACAATTCCTACTTTTAATCAACCTCATCCGTACTCAACACCTTATCTACTTTATGGTTCTGGTCGGCTTTTTCTATTCTAGAAATAAACACTTTCTTCCTATTTTTCAGTTCGTCTGCGAGTAGGGTGAACTGGTCGAAGTCCAACGCACCCGAACCATAAGCCTTGGCATATCTCATTTCTTCCTCTGCAATTTCGTTGATTCTCTTTTGAATCTCTGTCGTTTCAGTTTGATTTCCACCGATCTGTTCATTGTGTATGCCAACCCATCTCACCGCCTGACTCCTTAAGGCCACAGGATCGCTTAAAAACGCCCTCAGTTTTGTCCAGAGTATTCCGTCAAGTAAAGATGCGTTAACACCCCTAGACTTACAAGTGGATTCTAGTGGATACCTGTGAACTCTTTGAGCGCACCGATAATAATGATGTCCGTGGGTACTGCTTCCGTCCCCTATTCTCCTCGTTCCACAATCGCAATAAACTAAACCGGATAACAAATAATCGTACTTTCGATTATTTGAAGCATATTTCTTGTTGTATTCCAAAACTTGCTGAACTTTATCAAATAACCGTTCATCCTCAATAATTTTTGGGACAGTAAAGGGAATCCATTCTTCTCTCGGCCTCAATTTCCGGCTGGTTTTCTTAACTCTTTTGTATTTTGTATTATTATTCGGTTTTATTGCCTCCACCGCCTCCCCTTTGTTGTAATATACCAATCCGGTCACGTAGGTTTCGTTTCTCAGTAATCTGCAAATAGGACCATTTGTCCAAATATCTTGTCTTGCCTTTTTCGGTTTAATCCCCATCTCATATAATTTTTTTCTAACTTGGGTCAACGACATCCTTTCTATCCCAACCCACCCATAAATCATTCTCACGACTTTAGCTTCTTCTATATTTATGATGATTCCTGCTTCTCTGCCAACCGATTTGGGAATATAGTCATAGCCGTATGGAGCTTGTGCGTTTACCAACACTCCATTTTTTGCTTTATAAAGTTTTCCACGCCTAAACCTCTCCGCTATTTTTATCCTTTCATAGGCATGAAAACTTCCTAAAATGTTTCTTACAAATCCATGCTCCTCATTTTCGGGGTTTATATCATGGAGAGAAATGAGTTTCACACCACACTCCTCTTCTATTTCCTTGATTAAAACAAGCTGATTGGTAAAGTCTCTTGATAAACGACCAAGATCATAAACATAAACAATATCAATTTCTTTTGCCTTTATAGCATCACGAAGATTATCAAGTGCGGGACGAGCTAGTATTGAACCACTCCAGCCATTGTCTGCAAAAATGTGTTCTGGCGAGAGAGTGTTATTGTCGGAAGTAATTTTGATTTTTATTTCCTCGGTTTGCGACTCGATAGTCTCCTCTTTTTCCTGTCTTCCAGTCGAAACCCTAGCGTATAGACCTGCTTTTAATCCAGATATTTTATCCATTACGTTTTTCTTTCTTCTTTAATAATTCCATAAAAGCCATCTTGTTTATCCGCCATGCTCTTCCAAACTTTATTGCGGGTATTTTTCCCGATCGACACATTCGATAAACTGTTATCAGTTCTACTTTCATCAATTCTGCTATCTCTTCCGGTGTTAAGTATTTTTCCATCTCTTCCATAATTATTACTGTACTCTAATGTACTTTGTTTATCCAGTTCCATTCGTTTCCTAGCTAGTACAAAAATTCGATTATAGGCACTATTTATCCCAACACCACTTACCTCCCCGCTATACACAAACTTTAGAGATATTGGTGCCGGTCGTCTCATTTTGCCAATATCCTTTGTCTTACT
>Ga0075779_108_pt2 | contig 23861 bp, 19 predicted proteins | sample RifGroC1_FD_67872 | JGI IMG/M metagenome (GOLD analysis project Ga0075779, IMG submission 67872) | Microgenomates bacterium GW2011_GWC1_44_10 | reverse complement strand
AACAATCTCTCCTGATGTCTGAAGTCGCGATTTATCATATTCAAAGCGCATGCTCTTCACAGGAATCTTCATTACATCTCCATGTTGTGTCAGCACCACCACGTCTTTAACAATTTCAAAAAATACATGATTCCCTCCATGAATATTGTTAAATACAGCTCCTCCAAGTGAACCAGGAATTCTGGCGTACCATTGTAGTCCGGTAATGCCCTCATCGAAGAGTTTATCCATCGCCAACTGCAAATTTACACCACTGCCTATCGACACCTCCACTTCGGGAAAATCACTTTCATCATAATCCAAATCGGAAAAATCATATTTCATCGTGCCTTTGTTGGACACCATCCATCTTGAGTCAACTTCAATTACTTTGTTTTTTCGAAAACCCAAAAATTTTTTCTCTCGTATCTCTATCTTTCCGCCCCTATTCGCAACGGTCAACCCCCTGATTCCCAAATCACCTACCAATACATTACTTCCCCCTGCAATCACCGTTACCGGTACCTCAAAACTTCTGGCCAATCGCACCGCTTTTATCAACTCACCCGAATTTTTCGCTTCATAAAATAAGTCGGCCGGACCACCTATTTTTAACGTTGTGTGAGAAGACAAGGGCTCATCTAACTTAACCCTCTCCGGACCCAAACTCTTAATCAATCCTTCAAAATTACTCAAGCCATATCATTCTACCACCAGTTGTCATTGCGAAGACCAGGCAACCTGCCTGCCGGCAGGCAGGTCTCACTCCACCCTTGCGCTATAATTATCCCCATGGAACGAACACTGGTCGAAGACACTATCAATAAAATTGGCGAAACCATCACCCTCAAAGGTTGGGTCAATACCAAGCGTGATCACAGCAAAATTGTCTTTATCGATCTTCGAGATCGTACCGGTCTAATCCAAATAGTTGGCACCGGGGATCTTTTGGGTTCACTCAAGCTCGAAGATGTCGTGAGTATTGAAGGACTAGTCAAGGCACGTCCCGAAAAAATGATCAATCCCGATCTGACAACTGGCACAGTTGAAATCGAAGCTCTCAAACTTGCTGTTCTATCACACTCAGCCGAGCTCCCAATCGATATGAGCAAGGAAACTTTAGAAGTTGAGTTGCCCACCCTTCTCGATTATCGCTCTCTGTCCTTTCGTCATCCCAAGATTCAAGCCATTTTCAAAGTTCAGGCCGTGGTCATCGACGCTTTTCGCAGGGCTTTGATGGAAAAAGATTTTCTTGAATTCCAAGCGCCTTCCATCATCAATGCCGTCCCCGAAGGCGGTTCTGAAGTTTTTAAAGTTGATTATTTCGATCACGAAGCCTATCTCTCCCAAAGTCCCCAGCTCTACAAATCTCTTCTTACCACTGCTTTCGAAAGAGTTTTTAGTGTCAATCATATTTTCCGGGCCGAACCATCGGCCACCACCCGCCACCTCACTGAAGCGGTTAGCTTAGATGCCGAGTTCAACTTTATCGAATCAGTTGACGAGGTACTGGACATGGAAGAATATGTCGTTAGATATATTTTTGATGAAGTCCAACAGCACTGTCAAAAGGAATTGGCTCTTTTCAACGCCACCATTCCCTTAATGTCTGAAAAATTTCCCATCATCAAGCTTCGCGATGCTCAAGAAATAATTTTTGAGCGCACCGGTCGCGACTGTCGTACCGAAAAAGATTTAGCCCCGGATGACGAACGCGAGATCTGCGCTTGGGCCAAAGAAGAAAAAGGTTCCGACCTTGTCTTTGTTTCTCATTTTCTTACCAAAAAGAAACCTTTCTATTGCTACCCTGACCCGGCCGACCCTGAATATGCCCTCAGTGTCGACCTTCTTTGCCGTGGGGTTGAATGGTCTTCCGGGGGTCAACGCTTAAACGATTACGAAACTATTTTGAAAAACGTTCATGAATGGGGACTCAAAGAAGAAGATGTCGCTTTGTATCTCCAAGCATTCAAATTCGGCTCACCTCCCTTAGGTGGATTCGCTCTCGGCGCCGAGCGCATCACCATGTATATACTAGGTCTCAAGAACGTCCGTGAAGCTTCCATGTTCCCTCGCGATATGGAGCGCATCGACCTCCGCCTCTCTTCCGCCAAATAATTTCCCCATGTAGGGGCGGACCCCCGCGTCCGCCCGATTATTATGTATCATTTGTCATCCTCGCGAATGCGGGGATCCATCTGGACGCATTCGTCATTGCGATGTAGGGGTTTGATTTATCAAACCCAAGCCTTCAAGGACCGTCCTTGAAGTCATCTTTTGTAGGGGCGGACCCCCGCGTCCGCCCGCATTGGGTTGAAGTATAATTTATCCATCATGGACAATCAAGTTACTCTCGATAAAATTATTTCTCTGGCCAAACGACGTGGCTTCGTCTTCCCTGGCTCCGAGATCTATGGCGGTCTAGCCAACACCTTCGACTTTGGTCCTCTTGGTACCGAATTAAAACGTAATTTAGCCAATCATTGGTGGAATACTTTTGTCTCTTCCCGTCCGGATATGTTTGGTTTGGATACTTCTATTCTCATGAGCCCCAAAGTTTGGGAAGCTTCCGGCCATACGGCGAACTTCACCAATGTCATGATCGACTGTCTTACCTGCCACTACCGTACCCGAGCTGATCATTTAATAGAGGATAAGTTTCCCGACATCGGTAATGTCGAAGGCAAACCTCTGGAGGAGCTGGATAAAATCATCAAAGACAACGAAATCGAGTGTCCCAAATGCGGCAGCCAACACTGGACCAAAACCAGAAACTTCAATCAGCTTTTCGAAACCCAAATCGGTATCATTACCGAAGGCAAAAATACGGCTTATCTAAGAGGAGAACTCGCCCAGGGAATGTTTGTCGACTTCAAACAAGTCTTGGATTCTCTTCACCCCAAGCTTCCTTTCGGATTAGCCCAATCAGGAAAAGCTTTTAGGAACGAAATTACCATGGGTAAGTTTACTTTCCGCACTCTGGAGTTTGACCTGGCCGAGTTTGAATACTTTGTTAAACCTGAAGAATGGGAAACCCATTTTGAATACTGGAAAAAAGAAATGTATCAATTTGCTTTGTCCGTTGGTATCCCTGCCGAAAAACTTCGCTGGAGATCTCACTCCAAAGAAGAGCTCAGTCATTACAGTTCCCGCACCGAAGATCTCGAATATGAATTCCCTTGGGGCTTCAAAGAAATGTTTGGCCTGGCTTATCGCACTGACTTCGATCTCAAAAATCACATCGAAAAATCCGGCGTCGATCTTCGCTACACTGATCCGTACACTCAAGAAAAGTTTATCCCCCATGTCATCGAACCCACTTTCGGTCTCTCCCGCCTTCTGACTATTATCATGATGAACGCCTATTTCGAGGATGTCGAAAAGAAGCGTGTCGTTATGAAGTTTCCCAAAGTCTTAGCCCCGTACAAGGTGGCCGTTTTCCCCTTGGTTGGGAACAAAGAAGAGATCAGCACCAAAGCCAAAGAAGTCTTTAACCTTCTCAATGGTCAGGTAAACACTACCTTAGACGAAAGAGGCAACATCGGCAAACGTTACTTTACTCAAGACGAAATCGGCACTTTCTACTGTGTCACCATCGATTATCAAACCCTCGAAGACAACACGGTGACGGTCAGAGACCGGGACACCATGGTCCAAGAAAGAATTAGCCTAGACGATCTCCAAGTATTCCTTCAAAAGCGTATCGCCTAGCTATTTAATCCCAGATATTTTTTAAGTCCTTCGCAGAAGGTCATCACTGAGTCGATATCTATCCACTCATCCTCCGAGTGAATCTCTCCTCCAAGCGGTTTGTGCATAAGCACCGGACATTTTAACCCTGCAAAATGTCTGGCGTCCGAAGCGCCATAAGTTTGTTTTACAACTATTTTCTGACCAAATGCTTCCTCCATCACCCCAATATACCTTTTAACCTCTGGGTCATTGACATCGGTAAACGTCGGCAGACCTGTTGAAAGTTTCGAGACCTCAACTTCAAGTCCCAGTTCTTTGATCTTTCCTTCCACTACCGAAACAATATTTTCGATTGAGTCCGTCTCCGGATATCTAAAATCAATTTTCATTTCCGCTTCTGGACAGACTTGGTTTGTCGAAGTTCCACCACTAATTGTCCCAAAGTTCATGGTTGTTTTCCAGCTTTCGGTTAGATTGTTTTCTCCATAAATCTTCAGCAACTCAGCACCCAATTTCAGGAGAGGATCAATCGCGTTTTTTCCCAACCACGGCCTAGACGCGTGAGCCGGTTTTCCTTTGGCTACTAGCTTTAGTTGGCACACTCCTTTAGCTTTATCTACGAAATTTAGATTTTCACCTCCATCAGGGACAATTAAAATCTGTGGAGAAAATCCTCTTTCCGCGATTAACTTCGCCCCTTCCAGACCACCCACTTCTTCATCAGTGGTAATCATCAGGCAAAAATCAATTTGCTTTTCCCTAGCCTCTTTCAAAAGAGAAATTCCTAGGGGTATCGAAAACTTCATGTCACAAGTACCCCGTCCGATGGCTTTTCCGTCTTCAATCTTCATTTCAAACTGATCATCCCTTCCGGACACCACGTCTACATGGACCATGTAGCAATACTTTGGTGAGTTACCCTTCACCACCGAAGCCATCAAAACCTCCGCTTTCCCATTTTTTATCCTCTCCATCTCAAAGCCCTGGCCAATTAATTCTTGCACGTAGTCTAGTGCCTTTGTGTTTTCTTCTACATTTCCAGAGAGAGTTTTAAATCTCACGAGGTCACTCAGCTGTTTTATCAGTACTTCTTTGGTCATAGGTCCTTCAATTTCTTAATAGCATCTGCAACAAACACCGTTTCTTGTTCCCCAGACTTCATATTTTTCAAGGACACTTTCTTGGCCTGGACTTCGTCAGCTCCTATTATTACTACATATGGAATCCCTTTTTTGTTACCATATTTCAACTGTTTGTCTATTTTACTGTCTTCAGGGTATAACTCAGAGTTTATGCCGGCAGCTCTGAAAGATTGAGCCGTTTCTATCGCGATAACCCTTTGGTCAGGGGAAAAGGGAACAACTAAAACCTTTGTCGATGTTTTATTGGTTGGAATCAGTCCAAGTAAGTCAGCCGCCTCCACTGTACGGTCAAAACCCATTCCTATCCCAGTCGCGGGAATTTTCAATCCGGTCAGTCTTTCCATCAAACCATCGTACCTTTCGCCACCACCTACGGAGCCGGCTGTATAGTCTTCGATTACCATTTCCCAAATAGGTCCCTGAGAATACGAAAAGGATCGTGCTAAAGTCGGTTCAAATCTGTAAAACTCTTTACCAAACCCCGATTTCTCCAAATACGAAATAATAGTTTTAATGGTTTCGTCCGGTTTAATATTTTGAACTTGTTCAAAATACATTTCAGCCTGAACTTTCCCAATTCCTTTATTTATCATATCCGCTATCACACCGTCCTTACCAATTTTTTTAAGTTTGTCTACAGCGACAATTGCCTCGTATGGAATTCCTACCATCAAATCCCGACTGTTTATCAGAACCACCGGCTTTCTGAACCCTAAACTCAAATAAGTGTCCAGGTTTTCGGCCATCACTTCTGCATCCGCGGTCGGCGATGCTACACCAAAAATATCGACATCAAATTGGATAGGATCACGATAACGTCCCTTTTGAGGATTTTCGGCTCTAAAAACAGATTGACACTGATAACGCCGGAAAGGCATGGTTAAAGAATTTAGATTATTGGCCACAAAACGACAAGTTGGGACTGTTTGGTCATACCTTAGCATTACTTCACGGCCACCATTGTCCACAAATTTATAGAATAGTTTTTCATCTTCGCCGACCTCGCCCTTAAAAAGGGAATAAGACTCAAGTGTCGGTGTTTCAATAGGTTCGTAGCCCCATCTTTCTGCCACCTCAATCATTTTACTTTTGACCCATTGGCGTTTTCTTGCCTCTTCTGGCAAAAAATCTCTGAACCCCTTTAGTGTTTGTATTTGCATATGTTTATTATATGTTAATTAATGGTAAACCTGTTTACGCACCTTCTTTTCATCAAGATCTCAGCTCTTTTACCGAAAGGTGTCTTTTTGTCATTCATAAAAGTAAGAAATTCCCTTCGCTCATCAGAGATCAATCTTTTTATCTCATCCAGATATTTCTTATTATCCTCCTCTGAGATCGAAAGGTTCTCGCTTCCTCTGTATTTTCTAATAATAGTTTCGGGGCAGTCACGACTGTAAAGTTTTTTTCTACAGTTAATTATTTTGACAATCTCAGACAAATATCTGGAGATATATGTCTTAGTTGGAAACCAATCAACCTTTTCAAGGTCGGACTTCTTTATAGTTTCTCCTTTTAATATTATTTCTAAGATACTCTTCCACCTCTTAACATCCTCTGTTAGCGATATTACTGCCTCAAGATACTTTTCTCCAAACTCATTTTTTGCCGACACTTCCACATCAAGACTTCCCCAGACCACTTCGAGATCGTTATCTACGATATTTCTACTGGCCATTCGCATCAAAGTTTCTCCGGTACTGCTTCCAATTCCCAATGCCTTCTTCATCGCCAAAAGATAGCTTTTAGTTCTCTCATATTTATTATTACCAATCCAATCTGAAAAGGTCACATAAAATGGCAGATTAGCCATACACTCCCTCATCGGATTAACAATTACCCCACCAATTAGCCTCATCACCTCTTTTTCAATGGGATAAAAACCACCCAAGTTAAAAGTCCCTTTTGCTTGCTCGCAATCATTTACCGGGTAGTTTGACCAGAAAATTATCTTCGCATCCTTACTTAAAATATTTTTTACTCTCTGCACATCAGCCAAACTTATTGTTTTAGAGAAGATAGTGTTACCGGTCCAGATAATCCCAATTTCTTTGTTCAATTCCTTCGTCGCTATCGTTATGGGGCTCTCTTTCCGAAAGCAGTAGTCTGGTCCACAAAACCAGTAGTTTTCAATCATTCCCCGAGTTTCCTCATAGATATCATTTACGATTTGAATCACTTTTTCAAAGTTGTTATCTACCCCCACACTACCATCCACCACATCATAGGCTAGTGGAATATCATCAAAAAGCAATATAATATTTTTACAGCCCACATTCATAACTTGCGTAATCTTCTTCATGGTGTTTTCCTTGATTAATTCGGGATCGATACTTCCCTCAATACTAGGATTAAGTCCATACATAAAGTTTATTTCACGACTTTCACAGTTCTCTATTAGTCTTGCAATCTTCTTGATTTCTGCGTCCGGGTATAAGATGTCATATTTCTTTGTGACATAAGGATCGTCCTTAGGACAGTAGACATATGTGTTAATATTTCTCGCATTCGTAGCCACAATATCCACGGTTTGAAGTCTTTCAGTTTCGGACCATATCGGGAGAGGTTCACTAAAGAACCCCTCCACAATACCGAACTTTTTTTCTCGTTTTTTCATTCGGTTAAGCTAGTTTTATTTGTAGATAAAACAAGTCTTCTCCTTTCTTCTCCTCAGAGACATTAAATCTCTCTAACTCATATCTTTCTAGCACTTCAAGAATTGGTAGTTGATAATTATCGTAAACCCCATTAAGTTTTTTGGGGATAGGAAATCTGGCTAAGGTTCGGTTAATCGCCAATTCAATATCTCCAGAATCTAAATCTTTTTCTTTAGGCGTTTTTCCCCGCACTAGATCATCGACCGCAAAACCATTTACCCACTGAGAAATAGGTGGCTGGCGAAGATCAATCCAGGATCTGACGGCCCTTCGGTTACTCCACTTAAATATCACCTCATTGGAAGTCCTTACTCCACCGGGAGCAACTCTCTCCGATATCCTAATATTTTGGTCGAGCTCATCCTCTTTCAATCGCTGTAGTCCATAGCCTCCTTTGCCGGCGACACTCTCCATTCGTTCTGCCTGAGGCACCTGAATTCCTCTCTGAATCGCCTCTCCAAAAATAAGCTGATTTCTCACCTCGATAGACAAATTGGCGTTATTTATCTGATTTTTAATTATTTGCGGTAATTCACGCATCAATTCCGACCCAATCCACAGCCCCCAATCGTTCTCTGTGCGAAACTCTTTGCTGTCCCAATCACTTGTACACTGAACCAGTTTTGTCTTTGAATCATTAAATTCCCCAAGCAATTCGTTAAATCCACCAATAGCAAAACCTTCGAAATCTCCATCCATCTGCAATAAAATCGGTAATTGGGAAGACTTGTTTTGTTTCCACAACTTCATCGCCGAAATATTCAAGATATCTCTCAAAATTCCAATAGGTGCCTCATTTGAAATTAATGCCATTTCATTCGCGAATGGACCATCTGTGGTACCCAGATCCTTCGGGATGTCGGCATCCATTACCATCCCATTCAATCCTAGTGCATCAATAGCTCCTTCGGCCAGAATATTTGTCTCATCCGCCACCGATCCGGCCGGTCTATTTACCAAAATTAATATTCCGACTTCCCCCGTTTTTACCATAGGATCGTCGAACAAATTTATTAAAGTGTTTACAATAGCCTCTTCCTCTTGTCCCCCTATGCCAACCACGGGAATCGTTAAGACCATTTTAGGTTCTATTTTCCATTCTCTGTCCTTTACCAACCCTTCTGTTATTTCGTAAACAAAGTTATCGGTGTTTTCAACTCGGTCGAGATAATCAAGTACCCGATTGGATGGAGACAAATTTTCTGTTCCCAATAGACCAATTTCTTTTCTCCTTACTATTTCGGCATCAATGAGCCTTCGGTTTTCCCGAGCTTCTTTAGTTAGTAATGTTTCTTTTTGTATCTCTTCGATACGTATATTTTTTTCCATTTTTTTAATATTTTTATAAAATTCGATTAATTTCGACCACAAAAAAGACGGTATCTCTACCGTCTTAGTGATCTCAAATTAACAAACGAATCACAAAACGGTAGCCGTCTTGGTATGCTGATGTTCAGTATTTGAATTTAATCGCGAAATTGCCAGCTTATATCCACCCATTCCTCGTTCCAACCACTGATTTATCCTGGTGATTGTGGCTGTACTTACCTTTGTCCGTTTGTAGATTTCCCGATACGAGACCTTCTCCACTAGTAATTCAGCCACCTTCAACCTCTCGGCAAAAGTTTGGATTTCCTGCTCTGTCATCAAGTCACGGAAAAAAGCCTCGGCCTCGATCTCATTTTTGAGGCTAAGAACCGCCCGAAATAGTCGGTCGGTATCTTCATTTTTCCAGTTCTCCCTATAATCTACTGTTTTCATGTATTAGCATGTTATCACGCTGTAACAGCCATGTCAAGAGAAAGGATCTTTGTTTATCAGGCTACCCTACCAGTTCAAGATATCTCTCAATTGCTTCACTAAGCTGTGCCAAACTTTGGAGATCTACCCACTCGCCATCTTCTACATGAGCTCCTCCAGAATTAGCAGAAGTAATTAGGACCTTCGATCCTTTATTGTAAAAATGTCGTCCATCGGTTGCCCCGTGCATGTTTGCTTTTCCAATCCCCCTTCCCAACACACCTTCAGTGACGTCCTTCCACAACTTTACGGCAGGGTCATTAAGGTCTGTAAAACACCCTTCGCCGCCACCGTGACCGGCTTTTTCAATCACAGAACCGTTTGCGTCTTTAATTGTTTCGGTGATTAAACGACATCCGTTTTCTTCACATAGATTCACAATGTCGTTCACCCCCTCTTCAAAAGAAAATTGCTCAATGGGAAATCTCCAGCTAAACCAAGCGTCAACTTCAGAGGCTATTGCATTTTCTGAGTTTACTCCAGTTTTGATCGTCGTCATTTCAAAAGTAGAATTCCAGTTTTTTTCTTTTGTTGCTACGGCATATTTTGCTTGCATGCCGTGATACACCTTGAGTAGTCGATTGATCGGATTATCAATCATAAATGCTTTAGAGGCATGACCTCCTGGGCCAATCGCTTTGACATGAAAATGATGTGGTGCTTTTTCCGACTCAACAATTGCGAAGTCAAATTCACCATCGGGTATAAAAACCAGTTCTGTTGAGATTCCTTGTTCCAGAACAAACCTTGCGCCATTCAAACCACCCACCTCTTCATCACCAGTTAACAAAAGCCCTACACTTCCACTTCCACCTTTTTCTACATAATCTTTGAGGGCAATGATCATAGCTGCATCGTGGCCCTTCATGTCACCTGTTCCTCGTCCATACATAATCCCATCCTCTATTTTAGGAACATATTGATCATCATTAGCATCCACTACGTCAATATGTCCACACAAAAGAATTTTCAGAGGAAACTCTTGCCCCGGCACCACCCACAATTTAGACACCACTCCGTTATTTTCAAACTCCACTTCTGTGAGGTTCAAATCCTTCAAATAGCTGCTTACAAAATCCAAAGCCTCCTCTACCTTTACTTGATTTTTTGTTTCGGATCTAATTTCTACAAGGTCTGACGTAAGTTTTGTAATTCTACTAAGTTTTTCTTTCATTGGAGTCTCAGAGATAATTCTAATTCGAGGAAGCCTATCAATGCCTCCACATCCTCTTCATTCGTCCAGGGATGCATAGCTACAAATCTAAAGGCCGCCCGTCCGTTGTCTACATCATCATTTGTCGATACATAGTAACCATACTTCTGATCTACTGCTTGTTGTACTTCTCGAATCGTCAGACCATATTCATCTTTACTCAAGGAAATATTTTTAGAAAGTCCAATTAATAAAGTATTTAGCTCCGGTACATGAAGTGGTCTTAGATAATCCGAAGCTTTTACTCTTCCATAGCAATACTCAGTTAGCTCTAAAGTATGATCCAGAAGGGCTTGGAATCCATCTTTACCAAGCAATTTTTCTGTTGCCCAAGTGGCCATCACTCCACCAGACCCCATCGACCCTTCCACCCTAGCCGCAAAACCAAAATTTCTATCTTCAGGATTTCCGAGCAAGCCCTTATTACTTTCCGGTTGTAAATACCTCGCGCTTTTTTGAATTAGGGCATGATCTTTTTTATTTTTAAAAAGTATGGCCCCTGCTTCGTATGGAACATAGAGCATTTTGTGAGGATCAACTGTAATTGAATCTGCTCTATTTATTCCTTTAAACAAGCTCTCTTTTTTAGACATAATGAATGGTCCACCATACGCGGCGTCTACATGAAAGTGAACATGTGTTTTTTGTGCCAGATCGGCCATTTCATCCAAGTCATCTACTTCAGCTGTTTCAGTTTCTCCAGCAAGACCAATCAGAGCCAAAACCTGTTCACCTCTTTTATTTATTTTCCAAATCGCTTTTTGAGCTTCACCCAAATCTGTTTTATATCCCTTTCTGGGAAGAAGAGTAAGCACCACATTTTCAGTTCCCAATATCACGCAAGCCTTATCTATCGAATAGTGTCTCATGTCGTTTACCAAGACATGCATCACCGTTCCGGGCTTCCATTTACCAGCATCTTTTAGTTCTTTAATTTTTTTCTCTCGAGCTACCCATAAAGCTGTAATATTTGCCAAAGTTCCGTCTGTGACAATGTTGCCACTAAACTTTTCCTTGTCATAGCCGAACATTTCACCTAGCCAGTTAACAGCTTCATGTTCCATTCTGTGCTCCGATGAAGAAACCTCTTTTACAATCGTATTTGTATTCATGTAACCAGCGACCAAGTTAGCTAAAATTCCTACCTTTCCACCCTGTGGATGGATTTGCCCCATGAACTTGTGATCAAATTTTCTAGTTGCGGACTCTCTGTGTAGCAACTCTCCCATAATTTCTACCAGTGCATCCGAGTCTTGAGATTTAGAAAGCCAGTTCTGAGTCTTACTATCCATCTTCTCTAGGTCACCTCCTGTGGCATAAATCTGGGCCATGGCTCTAATCGTATCGGCCCCCAACTCCGCCAATGATTCAGATGATTCCGGTCTCCTTGGATCTAAGAAATATTCTCTAACCTGCTCAAGTTTCTTCGCCATATTTGTTCAAAAATTAATAATCGCTATTCCATTTTTGTAAAAAAACACCCGGTCCGGGTGTTTTTACCAACTTAAAATCCTAGAGAATAATAAATCATAGAGTAACCAATCCTACATATATTAATATGACATGTCAATACCTCTACAAGACTCGCACAAATGCCCTCTTTCCTTTGCGCAGAACAACGTTTGGAGGTAATTCAAAATCAAATGATTCAACCACCTTGTCATTTACAAAGACACCCCTGCTTAGAATCAGTCTTTTTGCTTCGCTTCTAGTAGATGCAAATCCTGATTGTACCAGCACCCCAATTATCTCTCTTGAATCAACTTCCAAAGTTGTAAGTTCGGTGGGAATATTTTTTTCACGAATTGTATGTGTGAAATGGTTTAGTGCCTCTACAGCCATCTTTCCTCCATGGTATTGACAAGTCAATTCAAATGCCAATTCCATCTTTACTTCCATTGGGTTTATATCTTGCTGCTTGAGCTTAGTTGCCAAATCACCGATCCTCTCCATGGGTATACCCGTACAGTGTACAAAATAGTCAATCATTTCTTCGTCCTTCATACTCATCATCTTCCCGAACATATCAATGTTTGTGTCCATTAGGTTTACTACATTACCCCAGCTAGAGCTCATTTTTCTTCCATCCAATCCGTTTATTAAATTCATCGTCATCACCGACTGTGAACGTTGTCCGTATTGTTTTTGGATTTCTCGTCCAGCTAGTAAGTTGTATCTCTGATCCGTTCCACCAATTTCCACGTCAGCTCTTACTGCTACAGAGTCGAAGCCTTGCATCAATGGATATAGCAATTCTCTAGCCGAAACTCTCTGACCATTGTTCAGCCTGTCTCGAATAATATTTCTCTGAATAAATTCTGATACTGAGAACATATCTGCCAGTCTACACACCTCTCCAAAAGTCAGTTTATTCAGCCACTCAGAGTTAAAGTGGACCTCTGTTTTGGAAAGATCCAGGATTTTTCCACACTGCTCAGCATAGGTCAACATATTTTGCGAAATTTTCTCCGAGGACTGCATTGCTCTACCCGTTGGCTTATCGCTGGTATCCCCCACTTCACCCGTAAAGTCTCCAATAATTAGGACAATTTGATGCCCAAGGTCCTGGAACTGTCTTAGCTTTCTTAGAGGTACCGCTCTGCCGATATGAATATACGGACTGGTAGGATCGGTTCCAAATTTTACTCTCAAGATTTCTCCACTCAGAAGCCTATCTCGGAGATCATCTCCAATCACTTCATTTACACCTCTAGTCAGAAGTTCATCTACCCGCCTTTCCAGTTCCTTACGCTCATCTTCTACATAACTAGGATCAAAAAATGGTTTTTCTGTGATCATGCCGGAATAATATACCTCAAGATATCAAAATGCAACAATTAGCACAAATGAATGTTAGTTAGCTAAATATTTACAACTGACCTGATCTCTCAATGCGAGTGTCCAGGGATCTTTTTGCCTCAATAATATTTTTTTCACAATTTGATCTGTTGTTTTTCCTGCCATAGCCAGGGAGGAAATATTTTCCATTTCTGATACAGCTTTAGCCCGATTTTCAAAAAAAACATTTCCCTTTTCATTTATGTCTTTTACCAGCCATTGAGCGGTCTTTGTAAGCAAATTCATCTGCCTCAATAGTAAATGTCGCTTCAATACTGTAAAGTCTTTGTTACCTTTAAGTACTCTATTTTCTAGCAAATTGGTCGTTTTCCAGATATGCCTTATAATTCCTAAAGCTCCACATTTATCCAGTGCATCAGCATCGTGGACAATGGCCGCTTCAGTACTCAGTTTTTTACCGTTAGTCTCATGAGCTATGGCACATTCGACAATTCTTTTCCTATCATTATCATTAATTTCAGTGAAAGTATCTAAGAACATAGTTGTCTCTTTTTCAACTTTCTTTTGGTCATAATCATCACCGGATGCTAGGGCTACATCATGAATCCAAGCTCCCACCAAAACGATAAAAGGATCTCCTTTTTCTCTTTTAAGCAGGTATTTGGCAATTTTATTCACCCTAAATAAATGCCTATTGCCATATGATTTTCCACCAAAAGCTTTCTCCCAGTCATTCAAAACTGCCTGGTGTCCAATTTTCTTTATTAAATCATTTTGGTAGTTATTCATCTCTAAAAATTAATTTTATTCCTAAATTAAGGCAAATATTAGCAAAATGACTTGTTCTCGGAATTTTTCGAGGAAGGCTCACTACCGAAACCTTATCTTTGTTTTTTACCAAACATCTAAACAGCTCACCTTGAAACTGATCAATATTTATTTTTTCATCCACCACTATTCCCACAGACGTTTCTTTAAAAACCACTGACCCCAATCCATCTAGATTGATTAAGGTAAACCATTTTTTAGGTCTTTCTTTCGGTTTTTTTCCTCTTTCTTCCGCTTTATTTAGCATTCGTAGTTGTAAGATCTTTATGCCTCTTTCTGAAACTACAAATTCCATATCAGTCATCCCCCCAAGTATTTTTTCAGCTAATATCGCCATTTCTCCTACCATTTCAACTGCCTCCTGCTGAACCCAGCCATGATTAATTTCTTTTGATATTTTTGATCCATCACATTCGGTTCTATCAAATTTTTCGTTACCGCTCACAATATCTCCAGGGGTTTCTCCCGTAAATACCGACCAACCATTTCCATCCCCTTTAGAAAATACCACCCCACCCGACCCTGGCGAATACTCCTGTACTACCATTGCAAACGTAGGTTTGTCGGATAGTCCATGCAAATGCCTGTAACTAATAGCTTTTTCGGAAAAAAAGGAACTTACAACTTTTGCTAGCTTTACCCCAAAGTCCTCTTTTGGAACCTTTAATTCACTTTCGTAAATTCCTGCAGCACTACCATTTACCAAAGTGTCCTCATCAAAAGAAGATGACCGGATCGCAAAGGACCGACCTTCCAAATCATTTTTTAGTCTGGCTACCACCTCATTTGTAAAAGTCATTCGTGAGATTTCAGATCGTATTTCCGCAGCAATCTTAAGTTTACGACTCACTTCTTTTTCCTTATCGAGTTGGTTTATTTTATTATTTAAAACACCATTACTCTTCAACCATTTATTAACAGCTTCACTTGTCACCACTAGTCCCTCCCCTACAAACTGGCGTCCAAATATTTCCATAGCTTCAAATAGTCCAGCTGCTTTTCCCCCCACCAAAAATCGATTGTTACTCTCTCCCAATCTAAGTACAGCCTCTTCATTTTCCTTCTCTGCCATTCGCTGCATCATTTCGCTAGCAATTTTCGTCTCGGACCTTTGAATCTTTTGTACCAAGTTATTTCCAAACCAACCATTTTCAAACATCCACAAAGCAAATCTACCTCTTGCCGAAGAGGCATCCAAGTTTTTTAGTTGTGGCAATATTACTGTCAAAAACTCCTTCTGATGGCTAGGGTCGATCAAGCTTCCATCTGACAATTCTGAGATAATTTGATTCGATGTTTCGCATGCAGCGGCATACTTCCACCAGGCTGCTTCTGAAAAATTAACATCGTTTTTTATCAGTGGTGTCCAGTTTAAAAATCTGATCAAGCCATTCATATCTCTAGCTACAGTTCCCATGCTAATATTAGGACTCAGATCAGAGACAAGTAGTTGTTTAATTGCTTCTACTTCTGGTAAATCATCTTTTTTTCCTCCCACACTTACCGGAATCCACTCTAGAGCGTTCGCGGCGAAAAGAACTTCTTCGACTTTAATTCCCGCTTTTCTAGCCACCCTCAGAGTTATCGCCAATTTATTAATATCGGTATTGGATGAAACATCTTTTTCAATTTCCGACCATGACAATCCATTCCAATTCAGTCTTTCTGCTTTTACCATTTTCCCGAGTGCGGATGGTAGCAACATTCCTGCCATATCCAAAAATCCACCAGAGGTCTCTCTCCCTAAGTCTCCAGAAAACGGGTTTCCTGGTGTATCGTTTCCATCTCCCACCATTGCTTCAATGTGGTAAAAAGGAGCTGCAAAGGCAAAAGCTGTTTTAAGTCGCCAAAACAATTCTGCCACTCTCTCCGTCTTATTTTGAGGTAACTCTCTTTCGTTAAAAATACTCAACAGCCTTCTATCCCAAGACTCAGTTTGTCCTCGCCATTTTTCCATTATTTCCCAAGCCAGAACCGGATTTTGTTGCAATCTATTTTTCCAGCTTTCTATCTCGGCCCATTTGATTTCCGTTTTTAATTCATTGCCCTCCCAAATTGGGATGATGGGTACCGCCCATGTTTTGAAAATGCCTACGTTTTTACCGTTTTGTAATTTTACTTTAAATTCATCGTTGTCATCGTCAGAAAACAAATTCACCTTAGTTACCAGACTTTTTCTAGCTTCAAGATCGGCCAATTTGGCCTCCAGTTCTCTAGAAGATATTTGCTCGCGATGTCGTATTTTCTCCATATTTCGTATTTTTTTAATAACAAAAAGCCCTTGTCAAATCCCAATAAAATATTGGAATTAGACAAGGGCCTTTTAAAAAGACGGTACCACCTTGTTTCTTCATCATCTTGCAATGATGAACTTAATTAGTGCTCTGTTTACCACTAGGGTGACACACTATTTTTCTATAACGGGAAGACCCGGACTTTGTTACCAAAGTCTGCTCCAGAGGGTTAATTCAACTTACAAAGTCCGACTTGCTTTCACCACCCGCAAGCTCTCTCTTGTCACCTTTTTTGTCTACTATTTCTCTATCAACGCATTTATTAATCTTTTAAAGAATATACAAATTTATCAATCCAAAGGCTTCTTGTCAACTACTTCACCAACTTCAGGTATTTCCTCTTCCCTATCCTCACCACATTTTCCCCCTGATTCAATGCCAGTTCGGCTTCTCCGTCGATTCGTTTATCGTTTAAATAAATGGCTCCCTCTTTAAGAAGAGTTTTAAACTCCGAATTACTGGACACCAATCCGTTGGCCAAGGCATAAGCTGCGAGAGACGCTTCCGCTCCCAATATTGGCACTGAGAAATCTACTTTAATCACCGGTGTATCTTCCCCGGCAATTTTTTTTACAACTGTATTTTCAAAATATTCTTCAGACGGTTTCGCCTGTTCTTCACCATGAAGCTCAGAAACTATTATCTTTGCCAACTCTTTCTTAAGATTCATCGGGTTTTCACCATTTTCCAATCTCTCCCTAGCACCATCTATTACCTGCTGCGAAGCATTTGTTCCCATTAGGTAATAGGTCAAAATCACATCATCTGCTGTCGACATAACCTTTCCGTATATTTCCTCTGGTGTGTCCTCAATCCAGATGGCATTCCCCCAAGATTTACTCATCTTACGTCCATCAGTACCGGGTAGAAAACCGTTAGCGAGGACAAACGACTCCTTTCCCCTTAGATTTTTCTGTAGAGTTCGTCCTGCCTGCATGTTAAATGTCTGGTCTGTTCCTCCAAGTTGGATATCCGTGTCCATAAAGTAGCTATCATAGCCTTGCATGATTGGGTATAGCACTTCCGGCAAACTCACCGGTTTACCCTCAGACAGTCTCTTCTTGATCAATTCCCGGCTGATGAAATCATTTAGAGAGAAGTTTCTGGTTAGTTTCAGCACATCACCAAAGTTTAATTTGCTCAGCCACTCACTGTTATGATGTACTTTCACTTTGGAAAAATCCAGTAGTTTTGATGCCTGCTTTTTGTATGTCTGGAAATTCTCTTCAATCTGCTCATCGGTGAGTATCGGCCTTTCCGCTTCTTTATCCGAGGTGTCTCCCACTTTGGCCGTAAAATCCCCAATAAGAAAGGTGACATTATGACCCAGATCAGCCAAAATTTGCAGTTTCCGCAGTGGAAAAGCGTGTCCCAAATGGATTCTGGTCGCCGTCGGATCAATGCCCAAGTAGACATTCAGTTTCTTATCCGAATACAATAGTTTCTCCAATTCCGTTCGGCTGGGAATAATATTCTCAACACCACGAGTTAAAAAACTCTCAATTAATTCTTTCTTACTTGCTTCATCCATATTCTCAATTCTACCCTATTTGCTCTTGGCCAACAGCTTCTTATCAAAAGTCACCAGCTTCCCACCTAAATCTTCTGACTTAATTAAAACCAAACAATCTACATAAGAAATATTTGTCGACAAAAAACAATCCAATGCTTTCATAACGAACTCTCGTTCTTCCAACACAATTATTTTTGTATTTAAAAACGATTTTAGTGACATATAGACATCACTCCTACTCACTTTGTAAAACTTAGTCAGTGTATAAACACACTCCATCACCACTTCTCGAGTTACATAAACATCAGACCCCAAATTCTTCGCTTTTTTCAACACTCCTTCTACTTCTGCACTTTGCACCAGATTATCTTTCAGTAGATACCTCAATATTGCATTTGCGTCGATAACGTACAAGTTATTCATCAGACACACTCGCCAGATAATCTTCAACTATCGCTTCTTCAAAAGCCTCTCGTTCCATCTTTCTTATTTGAGTGGGTGTTTTTCCTTTTATCGCATACTTATGCAGAATACCCCCAAGAGACAATATGTCCGGTACAGGTTCCACCATCCAGCCATTTTCCACAGCTTTCACAATCACCCTAGTTGGTCTATTTTTACCATATTTGGCCAACATCTTAGCCGGAATACTTATCTGTCCCTGGCTGGTTAGGCTTACTATTTGTGTCATATTCCATTAATATAGTACTTTTCCATTACTTTGTCAAGTTTCCATTACAAAGATTTCTCTCTATCCTCCTTGACAACCTTCTCTGCAAAATCGGATAGACTCATCTGCCCTAAATCCTTTTGTCCTCTTTGTCTTACTGATACTTGTTTACTCTCGGCTTCTTTTTCTCCCAAGATTAGCATGTACGGCACCTTTGATGTTTCTGCATTTCGGATTTTTTTGCCGAGAGAATCGGCCTCGATATTCAGTTCTACTCTCAACCCAGCCTCTTTTAGCGTCTTTGCAATCTTCTCTGCATATCCCATCACCTTCTCAGATATCGGAAGGACCGTCACTTGGACGGGCGAAAGCCAAACGGGGAAGGCTCCGGCATAGTGTTCGATCAGAATCATCATGGCTCTTTCGGCCGACCCAAGAATAGCGCGGTGGAGCATGACCGGGCTTTTTGGAGTTCCATCCTGGCCAGTATAAGTCAAGCCAAACCTCTCCGGCATTACATAATCGATCTGTAGTGTCGACAACTGCCATTCCCTTCCCAATGCATCTGTCGCTACCAAATCCATTTTTGGTGCATAAAAAGCAGCATCTCCAGGGCTTTGGACATACTCAATATGGTTTCTTTCCATAATCGTCTCGGCCCATTTTTCGACTTTATCCCAAACCGCCGGATCTCCCAAATATTTTTCCGGATGCTCCACATCTCTTGTGGACAATCTGTATTTGTATTTAAATCCAAAAGTATCCATGACCTTCTTCGTCATCTGCAAAGCTGTATCGATCTCCGCATCCACCTGATCTTCACGACAAAAGATGTGACAATCATCTTGAGAAAATGATCTCACCCGTCCCAGTCCCGAAAGTTCTCCTGGTTTCTCATCACGGTAAAGCATGGCAAAATCTGTCAGTCGCAAGGGCAGATCGCGATAGCTCCTCGGTTGGGCCGCATAAATTTGGGTATGTTGCGGACAGTTCATCGGTTTCAAAAACATTTCCTCATCTGAATAATTAGACACTACTCGAAACATGTCCCCTTTGTATTTGTCATAATGTCCGGAAGTCTTAAACAGATCTGCCTTCGCTATTTGTGGCGTCCATACTTGAAAATATTCTTGCGCCGATTGGACTGACTCAACATATTCCGTCAATTTTCGGCGAATAAAGGCTCCTTTGGGTGAATACAAAGGCAATCCGCTACCCACCAAATCCGAAAACGAAAACAAATCCATTTCTTTACCCAATTTTCGATGATCCCTCTTTTTGGCTTCTTCTAGTTGCCACATATATTTATCCAGCTCCTCTTGTGTAGCAAACGCCGTTCCATATATTCTCGTCAGCATTTTGTTTTTCTCGTCCCCATGCCAATAAGCCCCGGCCACAGAAAGCAGTTTATATGCTCCAATTTCTGAAACAGAGTCTAAGTGAGGTCCTGAACATAGGTCCTCATCTATTACTTTCCCATTAGGTAAAGTCATTTGATATGTCGAAAACTTCTCACCACGACCGGCAATCTCCTCCACCCACTCCATCTTATATGGGTTTCCGGCAAAGATATTTCTGGCTTCATCGGCCTCAATCTCCCGTCGTACCATCTTCGACTCCGATCTAATTATTCTCGCCATTTCTTTCTCAATCGTCGGAAAGTCTACTTCCGTGATCTTTTCATCCAGATCAAAATCAAAATAGAATCCATCATCCGTTGCCGGACCCATTGCCTTCTTCAAATCTGGATACAACTTCTGCATCGCAGTGTGCAGTACGTGTTCAGCCGTATGGCGGAGCTTCAGCATTTTCTGCTTACTCTCATCCATCTTTATATATTTTTCATCTAGTTTTTTCGACATATGTTTTCGTCATTGCGAGTTTCGGTATCTGGCAACCTGCCCGTCCGGCAGGCGGGTCTCACTCCACCCTCAATTTATTAGTAATAATTTTATTAACAAAAAACTACCTTCTTGCAGGAACCCTTGTGGGGTGGTTCCATCCTGCTTGCTGGTAGCCGACTTAATTGGAGCGTTGGTACTCCTGACCTGTTCCTCCGGGTTGGTAATCCATCACCGGAACAATTCACTTCAAGATCTATTCTACCACTTTAGATATAAGGCATATATACTTCAGAATATGCCACAGTTTTCAGAAGAAAGCAGACAAATCGGTGAATTGATTGAGAGCGAGATCACCCACAAAAAAATTCTAAGTCTTCAAGAACTTACTGAAAAATATCACTGCGACGAGTCAGATTTGCCCAAAATTCTTAAAAAATCAGCCAAGTCCCTTTTTGAAATCTGCAAGAAGAAAAATAAAACTTTTGGTAACGAGTTAAATCAGGACATGGAAACGGTCTTTCTTTTATTTAAGGCCACTCGCAATCTTCCGGAAAATCACGAGTTAATTGGCCTCTCAAAATCACTGGATAATCTCGATTCCTTTTTAGATTCCCAAAATGTATCTGACGATGTTATCATCCGAACTAGGTTGGTGGAAGGAATCTATCGTTTCATGTCTACTTATGCCGATGAAAAAGGTGTTATTACTGTTACTTCGTTTCCTCTAAGTCCTACTATCTCACAAGATAGATATTCACTTTCGGGAGACTGGTTAAAACTTACTCCCAAATATGAAAATGACATTGTCACATATGCTAAACCTGAAGTAGTTGAAGAAGTTATCAGTTTATTGGAATCTAATGAGAAGATATCGGCAGAGATTACCCATTCCACTACTTCAGCAGCCTTGCTGGGAGTTGCTAGTGAAAATGCCATTATTAGTGGAGCTAGCATAGTTGAAAAGGGTCAGAAAATTAGATCTGGCGAGCACACTTCTATGCTAAATCCTCTTGGAAGAGGCCCGTCCGGCGGAACCGGTGGTCATAGATATATTTTTGCAACTAATGGTGTTTCAGATCTTTACGGAGCCAATAATTGGTTCGACGAATATAGAGTCACTTTCGGTACTACAGAAAATAACAGAATAAAAAATCTTCAAGAAGAGAACGTGGACCTCATGGATTATCACTTCATGTACGGTGATGGCTTAAACTTGGGAGTCAGGTTCCCCTTGAATAAAGTGACATATGTTTACTCAGAATCGGCACATCTTGAAAATGTAAAGAGATGGGCTGCAAAGTATGCACCCCAAGCCAAAGTAATATCCCTTGAGGCTTATAGACTTATTAACACGTTCGTCGAAACAGATGAACAAAACAAGAGACTATCCATTGAAGATTTAAAAAATCTTTTAAAACAACCAAAGATTCGTATCTAATACTATGCCTTTTTCACTCTAAGTGGTGGAAAAAGTACCCCTTCGCGTCCGGAAATATCCTCTAGAAACCAGAAAAGCCTCTCCGAGTGACCCCAACCTGAAGTGGGTGGCATACCATATTCAAGCATTTCCACGAAGTCTGTATCCAGCATCTGCGCCTCTTCATCTCCCGCTTCCCTCTGCGCTTGTTGTTCTTCAAATCTTGCCCTCTGATCCTCGGGGTCATTCAGCTCAGTGTAGCCGTTTCCCAATTCGGATCCGGCAATAATTACGTGGAATCTTTCGGTCAATTCAGGATTTTCCGGCCTACTCTTGGCCAGAGGCGACATAAATTTCGGTTCGTTTATTAGGTAGGCCGGTCCGGCAATGGTTTTCCGGATTATCTTCCAGCAGTTATCTATCAACCGACTTCTGTTTATCGCTCCGGTCAGGACCACCCCACTCTTTTTTACCGCCGCCAACATTTCTTCGTTGGTCGACTTAAAGATATCTATTCCCAGCTTCTCTTTAATAATCTCCACATAGTCAATCTCCGTCCATTCATGTGCCAGATCGTACTCCATCCCCCTACTCACAAACTTTGTTTTTCCATAGACTTCTTTGGCTATATATCGGTAGAGTTCCTTAACAAGTTCCATGTTGTCCCTATAATCGGCGTAAGCCCAATACCATTCACACTGGTAGTATTCTGGCAAATGCTCATCATCCATCCCCTCGTTGCGGAAGTTCGGCCCAATGGTATAAATCTTTTCATACCCCGCTCCAATTAATCTTTTTTGATAAAGTTCGGTCGAGATTCTCAAAAAGAAGTCTTGATCAATAGCGTTCATGTGAGTTACAAAGGGTTTTGCGTCGGCACCTCCGGTGACACTCTCCAACACCGGCGTCTCTACTTCAATAAACCCTTTTTCTTTCAAGAATCTTCTTGTTACTTCCCAAAACCTTGCTTTTCTTTCAAATCTCCTCATTTTTTCAGGATCCATCAGCAAATCAAGGTATCTTTTTCTAAAAGCCTCATCCGGATCGACAATTCCCGCCCATTTATCCGGCAAAGGCAATCTGGACTTAGTCAACAGTTTAATTTCTTTTACTTGCAAGGACACTTCTCCCGTCCTCGTCTTCACCACCTGCCCACTGGCCTGAATAATGTCTCCGATATCCAGTAGTTCCAAATCCTCAAAACCCAGCGTCTGCTTTTCCTTATCAGTCGGATCCATAGTGTCAGCTCGAATAAACAGCTGTATCCGGCCACTTTGGTCTTGTATCTGTCCGAAGATCAATTTTCCATGTTCTCTCCAAGCCATGATTCTCCCGGCCAATACCATCTCTCTTCCCTCGTATTTCTCAAAATTGTCCACCACCTCTCGGTTCATGGCTTGTTTCTCAGATCTGGCCGGATACGGTTCAATCCCCATCAGTTTTAGGGTTTCAATCTTCTTCTCTCGCTCTTTAAGTATTTCCTCTAGTCTGCTTGCCATAACTATTTATTTTAACAGCCCTACATCCTCTCCACCGTCTCGATTCCCAATATATCTAAGCCGCTTTTTATCACTAGTCCGGTCACCGCTACCAATAATAATCTGATATCCTCTTCTGGAACACCGACCACTCTATTCCTGTCGTAAAACCCGTTAAACTTTTGCGCCGATTCAAACAAGGTTTGGCAAACCAGATGCGGGGCATAGTTTCTGGCCGCCGATTTCACCATTTCTCCTTCGCCAATTCTTAATACCAGCCATCTGGACAAATTTCTCTCATCCTCATTCAGCTTTATATTTTCAATTTTTTGTCCTTGGGTTCTTGATTTCTTGACCTGCCTGCCGGCAGGCAGGGTTCCTTGAGTTCTTTCTATTATTCCCTTCGTCCTCACATACACATACTGAAGATATGGTCCACTATTACCCTCCATACTCAGGGCCTCTTCCCATTTAAAATCATAGCTTGATTCTGGCGATCTCTTCAACTCGTTATATTTCACCGCCCCCAGACCT
>Ga0075779_102_pt1 | contig 33549 bp, 31 predicted proteins | sample RifGroC1_FD_67872 | JGI IMG/M metagenome (GOLD analysis project Ga0075779, IMG submission 67872) | Microgenomates bacterium GW2011_GWC1_44_10 | reverse complement strand
TGTGATGATAAACCAGTTGACCGGCCACATAAAATGATCTTCGATGACCTTAAATACCCGAATAGTCTTGTCCCAAAAAGGAGCTCCGTCATCCAAAATATATTCTTTAATTATATAAGAGTCATCGCTTGCTCCCCATGCCCATCGTTTCACTTGTTCATAGGTATTTGTATAGGTACTCCAAAAGCCGTTTGCCTCAGCCGCGTCGGCAGAGACAGAAATAAATATCGGCTCCACCTCGACCTCACCCTTAGTCGCAAAATATGTCTTAAAAAATATTCGATAATCCTCCGGAATTACATCTGTATCCCAGTAGTTAATTTCGTCCATCAATTTCAAACTCAAAGTATAAGTGGAAAAATTAATTAATCTGTCCGGGCGGGAAAGCTGTGCCATGTTAATGACACTACTCATGCGATTAAACACTCTCATCGGCCAGGGAATCCTTTCAATGTTATTGTAAAAGACGATTGCCCCCTGCCAGATTTTTCGATATCTATTCGGATCGTCGAGAAACATGTATGTAATTGCCGCCAGATGGTTCGGGTGAAGTGCCACATCGCAATCAACCGAGGAGATGGTCATTTTGTCGAGCTTCCAATCAGTCCGCTTGGTTAACATTTTTTTGAACTCTTTTCCTGCCCAAGACGCGTTGCTAGACTTTCCTACCACCTCTCCAGTTAGGTTAGCCGGATGATATGTAAAAAAGAGATCGGCAAACTTACCCATAAAAGCCTTTCTAATCAACGCTTCTCTGTGATCATTTATATCATTCCCGGCCCGTTCTTCCATGGCGATAATGGGAATAATTTGTTTTGGTCCGATAGTTTGCTTTGTTAGAGCCTGCAGTGTTCTAACGAGGATCTCACCTGGTTCTTTATAGGTAGGTAACACGATTACGTGCTTAACTTCTTTCCAGTCGGCGAAGCCGATTACATCACCCATCCAGTCATATCTCTCCCACGCTTTAATCCTGTAATAAGACATTACGCCAGCCCAAGCCAGAGTTGTCGAGCGATAAAGCCAGTAAACGTTAAAAGCAATAATAAAATAAGCCACCCCAATTGGCCAAAAAATCGATCCCCAAACCGGAAAAAGTATGAAGGTCCAGCTGGTGAAACCAGGCAGGATCTCCAGAACCCGCTGACTCCCTCTAGGGTATTTTTTGATCAATTTTCTAAGGAATACAAACATTTTGTGTTTTGACTTGTGATTTCTGCCAGTTCCTGGAGGCCCAAGTTTAATTCGGAGGCTACGAACTCAGCTATTATTTTAACATTTGCCGGGGTGTTCACCGTCCCTCTCAGTGGTTCCGGGGGTAAATATGGACTGTCTGTCTCCAGTAGCAGGCGATCCCGTGGCACCCTCAGGAGGAGCTCTCGGAGGTTACCCGCCGATTTATAGGTAATATTTCCACAAAAACTGACATAGAAGCCTTTCGCTAAGATCATTTCCAGAAATTCCTGACTACCGGCAAAACAATGGAACTGTCCCCGGGGTAGTTGTCTCATTCCAAGAATCTCGTTCTTCATTTCTTCCTCGGCTCCTCTCATGTGAGTTGCTACAGGCAGATCATTTTCCACTGCCAGAGTTATTTGTCTTCTAAAAAGTTCTTTTTGTCGGTCTTTTTCTTGTTTTGTATATTCCAGACGGAAAGGATTATTCTTATCATGTCCGGTAAAAAAATCCAGGCCAATTTATCCCACCCCCGCCACTCTCTTCGAACTCTTAATGATTTTCTCCATCTCCTCCATCGCTTTATCTAACACACCCCCGTCATTGCGAGTTTCGGTACCCCGAACCGAAGCAATCCCCGACTTTGAGTGTAGGTAGTCCTGCGAGGAGACTCCTTGTTGGTCTCCACCCAACCCATACAAAGTTTCCACTTCCTCCGGGTGTATCCCCACCAGACAATACTGTTCATATTTTTCCGCAATCTCTACTGCTTTCTTCGCATCAGTTATACTGGTCGACGGTGTGATCACTTTTCCAACACCTGCCCTCTTTGCATCCTCCAACACTTTCCCAATATCGGTGAAACGTTCATCAGTCAAATGGCAATGTGTATCAATTAACATATTTCGTCATTGCGAGTTTCGGTACTCCGAACCGTGGCAATCCAGTTCTTTGTATTCATTTTTCAATCCGTTGAAATAAGTTACCTCCGCGCTTAATTACTTCATTGCCAAATGAGATCATAAGCTTTTCTGAAGTTTCCGGCATAAAAGGCACCAAGTCCGCGGCGATCTGTCGGATGATTCTTACGAGATCAGCCAACACAAACTCCTGCTCCTCTCCTGTCAACTTCCACACTTCTCTTTGATTAATCAAAGTATCCGCAGTTTTTACATCATCCCAGATAAATTTAAGTGCTTCATCAAATCGGAAGGCCTTTAGTTTGTTTATTACCGCCTCTCTGATACCCAGTCTTTGTTCCGGAACTTTCAAATTAATTTTCTCTGCCATAGTTGCCACCCTGGCCGCCAGATTTCCGATTCCATTAGCCAAATTGTTCTGATAAGCTTCTTCAAACCTCTCAACAGTCACATCAGAGTCCTCAAAGACACTTACTTCCGCCAGCAAAAAATATCTCAAAGCATCTGTTCCGTACTTCTCCGCCCATTCAATCGGATTAATGACGTTGCCCAAACTCTTTGATATTTTTTGTCCTCCTGATGTTAAAAATCCGCCGACAAAAACTTGTTTCGATGTTGGCAAACCTGCGGACATCAGCATCGCCTGCCACATAGCGGTTTGCTGTCTCAAATTATCCTTTCCGCACACCTGAGTTCCAGGCCAAAACTCAGCGAACTTCTTCTGATCTTCCGGCCACCCCAGTGCCGAAATGTAGTTGATTAAAGCGTCGAACCAAACGTAAATAATTTGTTTGTCATCACCCGGAACATTCACTCCCCAAGGCATTTTGGTTTTTAGTCTAGAAATGCTAAAGTCCTGAAGGCCTCCCTTTACAAAAGTTTTCATCTCATTCTGCCGGAACTCTGGGATGACAAAGTCAGGTTGTGATTCATAAAGATCCAACAATCTTTGTTGATAGTTCGAAAATTTAAAGAAGTAATTCTCTTCCTCAATATTTTCTAGATCCTGGTTTGGGTGCAAGGGGCAATTGCCGTTTGTTAGCTCGGAATCAGTTTTCTCAAGTTCACATCCCACACAGTATTTAATTTTGTAAACTTTCTTGTAAATATCACCCTTTGCCTCACAAAGTTTCCAAAATTCTTGAGCCGCAGTTAGATGGTGTTCATCTGTAGTTCGGATAAAGTTGCTGTATGAAAGATTAAGGCCCGTCTTTAATCCTTGGAACTTTATCGCGTACTCATCGCAATAGCTTTTTGGGTCTTTTCCTGCTTCGAGAGCCCTCTGGTATATTTTTTGCCCATGTTCGTCGGTCCCTGTATTAAAGAACACCTCATCGCCCAACGCCTTATGCATTCTGGCAAGTACATCGGCCCTAATAATCTCCAAAGCGAATCCGATATGCGGATCGGCATTCACGTATGGAGTCGTAGTGGTGATATAAAATTTTCCCATGCCTCATTTTACCCTACTTCCCCTTTCCAAAGGACTCTCCTTGTAGTTTGAGTACTCGAAATCCTGTGGATACTCCTGCGAGAACGAAAAAATTTATTTAAACATCCTCTTTATCCCCCCGGTAATTTTATTCGTCCACTCGTTAGCCCACTCTTCGGCTTTGATTCTCTTGATCATCTCCTGCCAGCCGGAATTCCCCAAGTTCTCCGCCACCGTGGCAATCGTCGCCGAGCTGACCTTAATATTATTTTTGACATCCTCATAGTTTCTGCCTTTATCCAAGTAAAGTGCAATTCCTAGCCTCTTCAACACCGCCGTTCTCTCTCCCTCTGTCAGGATGTCACTCAACACCAGCTTCAGATCTTCCGGAGAATCGATCTCGGCCAATACTTGGTAGAACAAGTTGTCCAGCTGTTTCTCCAGCGTCTTATTAATGGGATTGTGTGAAAGTTGCATTTTCTGTCCTAAATATTAACCCTGCTACCGACAGGTCTTCAATTAATTAAACCACACCGCCCCCGTCATTGCGAGCGACCTGTCCACTGTGGCGGGAGCGTGGCAATCCCACTCCACTCACTCCAACTGTCATTCCGGGCTTGACCCGGAATCCATCTTCTTTCCCTTCGACTTCATCAAATATATCTCCAAAGAAATCAGCAGTCCCAAAATCAAAATTCCATTTAACATCGACCCCAGTCCCAGCACTCTCAATTCCAAAAAAGCCGTCATCCCGATAGTCCATCTCAAAGCCGCGGAGGCTGACATCAAGAGAATCGACAATAGCCAAAAAATTCCCCCCATCACTAATAGTGTCATGGGTAAATAACTACCAGGAATAATAAAGTCTCTGATTGTTTCCGGATCGACTCTCCAGATTACCAGACCTATGAAAATCCAGTTGATCACCGCAAAAAACACCAGCCAGCCATATCTTTTCTTCTGTCTATGTTTTGTTGTCTCCATATTTATTCTCTCCCAAAGGACTCTCCTTGTAGGGTGAGTGTACTCACGAAGTCCTGCGAGGTGAGTCCTTGTCGGTCCCCGCTTCACTACACTCCATTTAACCACACCAACCACTCGTCATTGCGAGGAGGTACTCCGACGTGGCAATCTCACTCCACTAGGTTAAAATGAATCCATGTCCTCCGACACCCTGATCATTATTGTTTTCCTTTTTGTCGGGCTGATCGTGGTCTATCTTCTTCTTAAGCAGAAGTTGGAGATCCAAAAAACCGACCCCACTCTCAACGCTTGGCTTAAGTCCCTCCAACAGTCCTTCGATACCACGAATCGGACCACGAATGCCTCCCTCCAGCAAAATTATCGCGAATTATTTTCCCGTCTGGATCAGGCGACCGCGGTCATCTCCGACCTGAAGAAAGAAGCCGGCGCCTTCGGCGAGGTCAGTCGCTCCATGAAAGATCTCCAGGACTATCTCAAGTCCCCCAAGCTCCGGGGCAACATCGGCGAACAAGTCCTCAAAGACCTCATCGCTCAGATGTTCCCCAAGAACAGCTTCCATCTTCAGTATCACTTCAAGACGGGCCAGATAGTTGACGCCGCCATCAAAACCCAGGCCGGTATTCTCCCTATCGACAGCAAGTTCCCCATGGAAAATTTTCAGAAGATCTACTCCGCCGCCTCGGCGACCGACAAAGCCGCCGCCCGTTCCGCCTTCATCCGCGACGTCAAAAAACACATCAAGGATATCTCCGGTAAATATATTCTCCCGGAAGAAGGCACTCTGGACTTCGCCCTCATGTACATTCCCTCCGAAAGTATTTATTACGAAATAGTTAGCGAACAAGAGCTTCTCGATCTGGCCCGTGAGTCCCGTGTCTATCCCGTCTCTCCCACTACTCTCTACGCCCATCTCCAAACCATTCTTCTTTCGCTGGAAGGCCAAAAGATCGCCGGCAAAACCTCCGAAGTGTTCACTCTGCTCCGCGCCGTCCAGAAAGACTACGAAAAGCTCAACGAAAACTTTACCTTGCTGGGCAAACACCTCACGAACGCCTACAACTCCATGAACTCCACCGGCCAAAGCATCAATCAGATCGGCAGCAAGCTCGACTCCGCCCGCGATCTAAAAGCCAACCTCCTCCCCGAAGAAAAACAGGCAAAAGAGTAATTAAGCGTGTTTGATTCGCAGATTACTTAATAAAAATATCGATATATTTCTTGTAAGTGTAAACCTTATCATATGCTTCTGACCCTGTTTTGGGTACTAGAATTCCCAGACTGACAAACCTGTTGATAGCCTTGATCGCTCCACTTCGCGAGAAACCTGTCCATTCCATAACGTTTTTGGAGGAAATAATTGGTTGTGAGTATAGTTTTTTCAAAATGACAACTCCGCTTTCGGATTCTCTTTTTGCCAATGCTTGAATTTTTTCCATCTCCAAATCTCTTAGTTTTGTAATATCTTTTGAGATTTGAATTGATTCTTTTGCGGTTTCAATTACTCCATCCAGGAAAAATTCAAGCCATGAACCAACATTGCCGTTATGATAGTCATGCAATTTCTGGTAGTATGTTTTTTGATGTTTCTTGAAATACGAAGACAAGAAAAGAACAGGGTTTTCCAGCAGTTTTCTGAAATACATCATGAGCGTAATCAGTAACCTGCCGGTTCTACCATTTCCATCCAAGAAAGGGTGAATGGTTTCGAACTGGGCGTGCATAAGTGCTATTTGAACTACCGGCAAGGTAAGCTTTTCATTTCTTATAAATGTTTCAAAATCACTTAGGGCGGTATTTAAGTCATCTGGGGATGGTGGAACAAAGGATGCATTGGCTGGTACGGTTCCTCCGATCCAATTTTGACTTCTTCTAAACTCTCCCGGATCGGCGAAGTGGGTTGATCTTGCTCCGGTCATTAGAACCGAATGAAGTTCGCGAATAAACCTTAGCGAAAGGGGGAATGTTTCCAACCTCTTGATACCGTAATGAAGAGCTTTGATATAAAAGATAATGTCATCAGCATCTGTTTGTCCTGTTGCTACGCCGGAATCGAGCTCAATCGCATCAATAAGGGTAGCCTTTGTCCCTTCAATTTGTGAAGAAGAGGTAGCATCTTTGGCCACAAACATCGATAGAAAGAAATCTACATCCGGCAAGGTATGGGTGACCCCGTCCAATTTTCCGATCAATCTTTCTGCCTCGGAAGCTTTCAGTAGTATTCCTGGGGAGATGACCAATATCCCTTTAGGGGGGTATTTATTGGGTAAAAATGAAGAATAACCTCCCTTTTGCTTGATGTATCTGCCAATTTCGACTTTCATATATAGTTAACCTACTATTAGTAGATATAGCCTATCTTAGTACTTAGTTAACATCTTGTCAAGCCCTGTTAACTAAATCTAGTATAACAGGCAAACAATTTCTAGGCCGAATATAATCATTTAGCCTCGACTCCATGAACTCCACCGGCCAAAGCATCAATCAGATCGGCAGCAAGCTCGACTCCGCCCGCGATCTAAAAGCCAACCTCCTCCCCGAAGAAAAAGAAGCCTAAAAAAACTCAACTACATTTAGGGGGCTAGAATCTTTTTAAACTGAGGCTTGGCAAGAATTGTATCGACGATCTCTTCTCTCCGGTCGTAATCATATTTGTCGTCATAGGTCGCCAGATGAAGGATCTCGTGGATGATCGTGTCCAGGAGTTCTTGGTCTCCTCCATTCTTTGGGAAACGAACATGGATTGAGCTATCATCGGTATCAAACCATCCTTCGCAAGATATTCCGTGAAGGTAGCAGGGCATAATCCCGGGGTCTTTTATATTAAGTTCTTTGAACGCCTTTTGGACATTCGCTTCATATTTTGACCACAGTTGAGTGGTTTCTTTGATTCCACTATTTTTATTTGTCGCAAAAGAGATGATCGACCTGGGTGTCGGCATGATAAAGGAACGGAGATATTTATATTCATCCAGGTGCAATAGGACATTGATTGCCTCCTTAAGCTCTTTAAGTAAAGAGTATTTTATTATTAGTTTCATGTTTGAATAAGATTTAGTATGGCAGTAATTTTGAGTTACTGCCATACTTTGTTAAAGAGAGAGGAGAGAAAAATTGCTGAGAGTTTCGATAATCTCATCAACTTCTGCCTCGGCGTTTGCATCGGGATAGTTTTCTTTGACAAAAGCGATAAGTTCGTCTCTGTTTTTTTCTTCTGATAATTGTTCAATCACCTTTGCCGACAATTCCGGCATCTCCAGAGGTCCTTCGCTTTCGAAATACACCACCCAACCCTTAAGATCTTTCCGGGTGCGGAATCTTTGATTAGCCTTCATGATTCACCTCTAAGAACTCATCCGGTGAATACATCTGATCTCCGGGTCTGGAGGCCGAGCAGCCACCCCCGCAGAAATCTTTGCAGGACTGACAACCTTCCGGTAGCCAATCAAGCTTTCGAAAACTGCGAAGACCTTTACCTCTCCAGATTTTCTCGAGCGGAGTAACCAATAAATTGCCGTAACTACCGCCAGTTGTTGAACACCCTCGGACGTCTCCGGTTGAGGTTACTTGCCCAAAGCCTGTTCCCTGCCAACACCCTTGAATTAGGTAGTGGTATTTTTTTGGAACAAGACAGTGAGGTAAGGCGTCGCCAAATGCTGTTTCAATGCCATAATCGTGAGCGATTTTCTCAAGAATCGGAAATAATCCAAGATAGTCGGAAAGGGAAATTCTATTTTTCTCCCAATCCTCTTTTCCCCGACCGTATGGACAGAGCCTATTGATCCCGTATGTAAGGGATTTTCTGACTAGGCCATGTCGATTAAGATCTTCAACGAGTTCGGGTATTCTGTTTTTACCTGATTGAGTGAAAGTTGTAAGAACGGTAATATCTAATCCTCCATCCAAGCAGGATTTAAGACCGCGAAGTGCTCGATTGTAAGATCCGGGTATTTTAGTAATTTTTTCGTGGACAGCTTTGGGACCATGGATCGAGATTGCACCGCCTTTTACTTCACATTCGACGAGGATTTTTACCGTTGCCGGGGTGATTAAGGTGCCGTTGCTGACGAAGGTGAGGAACATTCCTTTACCGTGGGCATATCTTGCGACATCTGCCCATTTTGGATATGAAAAGAATTCACCTCCAAATAGTCTGATCTCAAATACACCGGCTTTTTCAATCTCATCGATGATACGTAGAACGTGAGCGAGCGACGGATGTTTGAGTTTACACTCAGACTCGGCGAAGCAGAACTCACACCTCAGGTTGCACACGGGTGTAACTTCCAGATTCACCGAAAAGGGAGATCGCATCGTGCGTAAATGATTCTTCATATGCCTCCGGATAAAATTTAGGTGGGTCTTGGAAGACCCACCTATTTGTCGATCGAGTTGATCAGTTACATTTGCACTTGCATTTGCAGTGTCCACGCATGCTGGAAGAATTCGAGGTTGACTTCATTTTCTTACCCTTGGTCGCTACAGGAGAAAAACGCTTGATTTTGGTCATAATAATGTCTCCTTTCTCTTAATGTGCGTGCCCGAATGAGATTTGGGCACGGCTTATTTTACCATCAATATAACTCCTATGGGTCAACATCCTTGAAAAGTATAAATATAAGCGATATATCAGACAATATTACATCCAGGATCAAAGCCAACCTCCTCCCCGAAGAAAAATCATAAAAATCCCCGCTAGGAGCGGGGATCAAACAAACCGGAATAATCGAGCAAACTAAGGAGAAAGCCAAGAAAAGTTACCACCACCCAGATGATTGATCCCACAAGAAAAGAATACATCCCGTAACCTAAAACCATCAAGAGTATCGCGACAAAATAACCGGCCAGGAACCCCACGATCACACCCAATACCGTAAACACAAACACTTTGAGCATGACCCCTCCTTTTTAACGAGCTTTCTTATTATATATCCGCCACTCCCGGCTCAAACAAAAACCCCGCCATCGGCGGGGATAAATATCAATATTTCTAGGTAACGATCGCGACAAAGACCATAATTAAAGCAAGGGCTAATAGGCCCCAAATATCGAACACCTTCACGATGACAACCATTACAATCGCAGCCAGAAACAATATCAGAGAATAGATTGTGGCCCGCTTGGCACCATTTCCCTTGTAAATTAAGATCCATAAAGCAAGGAAACAAAGAACGAGACCAATAATCGCTATATAGAGTTCCATTAGACCTCCATGTCAATTTACAGAATAGCCCTATAATACCCCAAACACCGGAAAAGTCAACTTTCACCCTCCTTATTCCCCCCATCAGGCACAAATCGCCATTCCAAACCCTTCCCAAATTTTCCGCCCTAGTACTTCAAAAAACTATTTACACAGTATGACAGTTAACAACCAAAATACGAGAGACGATGCTAAGATTCCAATATCCCCATCAAGCTTGATTTGAAATTCTTGTATCGATTCTCTCGTACAGCTTGAAAAAATTCAACATAATCTTCCGGACTTAAGAAATAAAAATTATATTTTTGCTTGCTTTCTTTTCCGTTGATCATTTCAAAATGCTTTTGTGCATCCCGATTTTTAGCAATATTGTCTTTTGAATCGTCATCGTCCTTCTTAATTTCAACAACCAAAATATCATTTTCTTTTTTGAAGAAAAAATCGGGATGAAAATTCAAGTATTTCATATGTGTTCCTTTTTTGAATGAATACGGAATACGATAAAATGACTTGTCTGGATTTTTTACGAATGAATCAAAAAGCTCCACATTTTGAAATAGTATTTTTGCGAATTTTCGTTCCGGTTCATAATTTACAGTCAAACAATTCAATGGGGTTTTCAATTTCGCGCTTTCGATCTCTTTGATTTTGTATTCTTCCTCGTTTTCCAATATTTCTTTTAGCGTTGCCTTTTCATCTCCTTCAAGTGAATTCATTGTTCCTGTATCATAAAAACACATTCCTTCGCGCTTTAATGAAGCGGCGGAAACGGATTGCCTTGTAATTTCAGAAGTGTTTAGCGTCTGCAATTCATCTGCTCTGTTTTTGAAATACGGAAAGGATCCGCCTACATCAAATAATTTTCCAAAAGCGGTTTTTGCCTTGTTCAAATTCTCATAACTTATAAAATCGCTCTTTTCTGGTAAGTTCTTTTCAAGAATCTTCTTTATTTTTGTTTTAGTGTATTTAATCCTAAATTCCGTGTCTTCATCCGTATCATAAGCCGCGAGCATCGCCCAAATCATCTTGGCCGCAGTTTCTAAATCAAAAGCAATGGTTTGGATATTGTACTTCGATGTTATTTCTTCGCCAGTTAACACATCTTTATAAACATTGTAGTCCTCAACATTTCTGGATTGCGGGCCAAGATTGATTTTTTCACTAAATTCAATGTGCTTTCGTTTTTCTTGCCTAAATTCAAGGTCTTTCTTATAGCTCAAATTGTGAAGTTCAAAATTGAATTTAGCCCTCGATTCAACTGGAAACCATGAAAACCGGTCTTCAATTTCCAAGACTTCATCAACGAGATTTTTTATATGTGAGCTAAACTTGATATGGTTATTTACCCGAACCTTAATATCGTCCTTACCTTTATAAATTTCAGGAATACGCAACCCACGTCCAAGCACTTGCGCGATAAGGAGTTTTGAATTAAATGCCTTACTTTCGTGTGGGACGATTTGGAAAACATTTTTAACATCCCAACCTTCCGTCAGCATCGCCACTGATATAATCCATTCAACTTTATTTTTTGGATCATCAACTTCTTTCAAAAGCTGTAAATTTTTCTGGCGCTCGCTTTCCGGCTTATCAACCAATTTAAAAATCTTTTTTCCGCCAGCCGATGATTTTGCCGGAATACCGGAAACAACCCAAATCGCTTTCTTTTTGGCCTTCTCAACGCTTATGCCTTCTTTTTGAGCGATGAATTTCACCAAATCGTCCCAAACCTCAACGCACTTGGCTATGTCCGCTGTAATGACGATGGAGATAGGTTTAATCTCCTTATATTTCTTTATGTTGGCATTGTGATTGTCCCAAATCTCTTGGAAACCTTTCATTTTCCTTTCATCGCCAGTTTCAATCAGGTACTCTACCGATTTAATAACCTTTTCTTCCATTCCTTAAACGCGCCATCGTCACCAGTTCCGAAAACTTTATTGAAGATATGATGTGCTTCGTCATTCAAAACCAAAGTTCTGGCTCCTTTACCCTTCAAACTGTCATAAATAGATGATCCTGTGTTCTTGTAAACTGCGTGGATATTTTCAATACAAATATCACCCTTCTTAATTGTCCTCGTGGCATTGACGATTCGCGGATTGGCTAAAACTGATTTCTTGGGCAAAATTTTTTTCAAAATCTTGTTGCCGGCAAGCGCAACAAATTTTTCTGTCAGTCCTGATTCAATAGTTCGCGAAGGACAAAGCACCAAAACTTGATCAACCAAACCTTCTGCAAGCATAATTTGCGCCAAGCCGTAAATCACAAAACTTTTGCCCGTACCAGTAGCTAAATCAATTGAACAAGATTTTTGCTCCGACAACTGCAAATGCTCTTTGTATTTCTTTTCCGTATCAAATTTCTGGCGCAATTTTTCATTTACTCCGTAATTTTCTTTTGCTAAATCCCAAAGATTTTTGTATTTATCATTAAAAAAGAATTTCAAAATCTCATAAATAGAATCTTTTTGGAAATAGTATTCTTCTCGGCATAAAGCAGACAAAAAAGCCTCGTATTTTTCGATACGATCAATTAATGCCTCATCGGCTTTTGCTTTTAATATAAAGTCAGTATTTCTGTAGGACAATTCGCTCATAAATTATTTAGGATTCCTTTTTTGTCTTCTCTCTTCTGCTAATGCTGGTGCTATATATAAAACGTCAATAAATTTTTCTAATAAAGTCAAAATGTCTTCTGCATCATCTCCGGTAACCCTTTCATCCTCGGCAACTTTTTTAGGAGGATGAGCAGCATCATTGCCAGTCAATCTAACTTCATGTGCCCAATCTTTTAATTCCTTTGTAATTATTTGTTTTTCAAGAAGCCAATCAATCTGATCTTCTAATTTATTATCGGGAGCTCCTTTTTCTATGCAACATAATTGCAAAGCTCTTCTTGTTAGTACGCCAGTTGCCCTATAAGCTCCTACGGAATAACAAAGATACGCTTCTTCCAAATCTTTTGTTAAGAATTCTGGAGCTTTTTCATTTATAGTTTTTGGTAATGGACTTGGATAAATTCTTTGGATCCTAGAGCCAAATCTATTTACTAAAACAAAAAAATCGCAACTATTACATTCTGCTATTTCATAAGTAGTGTGTTGGTCCTTCGGCCATTTGTATACACTTCTAACCACAATAGCGGTATGCTGTTTGCAGTTTGGGCACAAAATAGAATTTTGATCTGCCATATTATTTTTTAAAATTATTTAATGATAAAACCTCTTTCTTCTCATTACCATAAGTATCCAAATAAATCACCATCATCTGTTTATCTAACTTTCCACTATCAAAACGAACTTCAAAATCTGGCTTGAGTTTGTCGGCATAAAATACCTCGTCTAGATCAAATACTTTGCCGTCGTAGTTATAATCCACCATTACCATAGATAACGTTTCGTAGTTTTCAAATTCTTCTGGACTTTTTGTAAGTGTTCGGCTCTTGAATGTTTTAATCTTAATCAGGCATTCTTTTTCTGTTTGGTTTAAAAGCGTTGCCCCTTTCGGTTTGGTGATTTTGTATTCAGTTTCAACTTGTGGCACTTGAATAAAATCAAATCCTACCGCATCAACCGTGTCGTTCACATCTTGTTCGCTAGTTGGCTGTTTAATCGTGTCGCCACCATGCTTAATAAGCTCTGTAATGACCGACTGAGGCACACGCAAGGTTTTATATGTCGTGTCATCGTGCTTGATCTCGTCTTCATAAAAAGCAAAAGCATTGGTTGGCGCAATAATGTAAAAAACCTCGCCACCCTTGCCGGAAAGCGCGTTATGCAAACTTTTTACAAAATCCAAATCCAACTTGGATTTTTTCTCTTTGGTATGATTCCAAAGATAGGCGTTTTCATTTCCGATATAGCCATCAACTTCTATACCTCGAACATCGTGTTTTTCTTCCCGCACTTGGAAAAGTTTCAAAACAAAATCACGATAATGCCCAAAATCAAGTTTTTTCACTTCTGTCCAATCATAAAGTCCGGCATTATAGAGAGTGAACACTTTTGCTTTTAATAATTTTCCCCTGTTGCCGATTTCCTCGCGTAAATTGAGCATTCGCTTTTGCATGGTATAAATGGACAACTTTCCACAATCAATCCCTACCCACCGCCTTTTTAATTTTTCCGCAACGGCTAAGGTTGTACCGGATCCAGCAAAAGCGTCAATAATAATATCGCCATCATTTGATGATGCTCTTATAATGCGCTCCAAGAGAGCTTCTGGTTTTTGGGTAGGATAATCAATTCGCTCTTTATTTTCTGTACCAATTGGATATATGTCTTCCCAAACATCTCTGCAAACAGCGTTGTGGTACCACATTTTTTTATCTTTATCCCACAAATCCTCTACACCTTTAAAGTTATATTTTTTTTGTTGATACGATTTATAATACTGCGTATTAAATGTTGAATTGCTTGATTGCTTATTATAATAAAATATAACGTCGTGTTTTTTTGCAAAAAAGTTTTTAGAAATTCCTCCAGTTCGATATCCCCAAATAATTTCATTAACAAAATTTGGCTCATCAAAAATTTCATCCATTAAGGTTTTAATATAATGACCTTTCTTTTGATCTAAATGAACATAAATAGACCCGTCTGCAGAGAGAATCTCTTTGAGAAAAATTAATCTTTTTCTAGTAAATTCTAAAAACTTTGAACCAATAACTTTATCTTTATATGCTTTTTGCTCATCTTGCATAAAATCCTGCTTGGTCGCAAAAGGAGGATCAATGTAGATGAGTTTTACTTTTCCTTTGATTTTTGGATTTTCATACAGATTTTTTAGTGCCATCAAATTATCGCCAAAATCAGTTTGTTTGTCCAGCCATCTTCAAATTTATTATCGGTATTAAAAGTCCGGACTTCTTGAAGCGGAGCGGCTAGCGTATCAGCAATGATATCCTCCTCACGCGCCTTGCCGTCATAAGTCAGTTCATATTCTTTTTGCTTCTGTTCACTAGCAAACAAAACATCCTGATATTTTTCCGGAATATCTTGGCCCTCTTGCAAGAGTCGTATAAGATTTTCCTGATCAGTTTTTGAAATTATTGCCATGATAATATTCTACTCCTGACCTATCTGTCTTTACGCACTCCCTTGAAGGTGCCACCAGAAGTTTTTACATCCATGAATTTTCCTGTCATAGTATCGATTTTTACCCACTGCTTGGTTACTGGGTTAAAAGCTTGTTTCCGATGATCCACTTGACCATCTCGACCCTTTCCTGGTTCAGAATTTTTTGCCATGTTAGTTAATAATTAGTAAAAAGACGCCCAGATCACCTTTGGGTGAACAGCGTCTTGTAAGACAGTATTTTGGATACTGTCCACTCACACACATACTAACATAACCCGAACAAATGTCAATATTTATCACCCCTCGTCCTTCAATTCCATCTGTGGTACTCCGTTTGGCCAGCAGTGATTTTTGAAATCACAAGTGGCGCAGGTGGTGTAGTCTGTAGTCCGGTCAAACTTTAGGTCGCGGATGTCTGCCATGGAAGTTATGATCACCTCTTTCAGATCCTTCACTTCTTCCTCGGTGATATTAAAGTGTTCTCTCTTGAAAGCCCCGCTCTTTTCCGGCTCGATAAAATCGATCACGGTCTGCACCACCTTATACGGAAACGACTTATCCAAGTCCGCAAGCAAAGTATAGAAAACAAGCTGGCGTTTGTAATCGCCGTCCGAGTTCTTGGTGTTGCCCTCGATCTCGTTCCGGCTTTTCGGCGCGCCCGTTTTGTAATCGATAAAGCGGACCTCCTTGGTTTCTTTGCTCGTCAAGTCCACGCGGTCCGCTTTACCGGACAGGGGGATGTCCCCGAGTACCGCAGCCGAAGATAAACTATCCCCGAACTTCTTCTCGGTAAAAAGACTCGGCGCGAACTCCTCTTTGTACTCATCGTAATACCCGGCCAAAATTTTCCGCCCGTGTTCCAAGCGGCTCTTGTACTCCGGCTGCGTCAGAACTTCTTTCCGGAGCGCCGCCTCGAAGTCTCCAATAAAATCTTCTCTCGATTCCAATCTCTCTCCGTTATTCAGTTTCAGATATAGCCGCTCGAGTGAAAAGTGGACTGCTGTTCCAAAACACATAGGCGGGGCTTTCGCCCGCGGGATCTTGTACAAGTTATCCAGTTTGAATTTGTACGGGCACTTCAGGAAAGTGTTTAGTGCCGTCGGACTGAGCTTGAAGTCTTTAATGAGCTCCAACAGGAACTCCTTTTCGCCTTCGTGAATAGTGGGCGCTACCGGAATCTGCATCAGGGACGCGAGGATCTTCGCCGCTTTTTTCTCCAAACCAGACGTCTTTACTTTCTTGATGGTCGAACTCGGCAGATCCGACAGGAAGAGTGATGGGTACATCATCTTTACCGACGAGGAATATTTTGTGGATCCTACGATATACAGCTGTTGCTTTGCCCGTGTCATGGCGACATAAAATAGACGCCTTTCCTCCGCATTCTTGTCTTCTTTACTCACGTCCTGCTCGTTTATTATCCCCGGCGGTAATTTGATCATCTGGCGTCTACTGGTGTTGCCCCAATGAGTATCCGCAAAGCGGTAAATATAGACCAGTTTCCATTCCAGCCCCTTGGCTTTGTGCGCGGTCGTCAGGGTGACCGCCTTAGCGTCCGACACCAGAGTTTGTTCCGGCAGTTTCAAACCGTTCTCTTCCATGACTCCCAGATTAAAAACATAACCGAATAAGTCGAGACCCGAGGTAGCCGCCGCTTGCGCTTTCGTGTCTTCGTAAAGAGTGCCGAAACGGTTCAGCTCGATGATCGGCTGGGGGAGAGCCAGGATGTAATCCAATAGCCCCGATTCCTGAAAAATAATTTGGAACATCTCGGGCAAAGTGTGAGAAGCGGAGCGGGAGTTCCACGACACCAGCAGGCCAAAAGTCTTGATCAGCTCATCGTCAATCTCCGGATTCGCGTCCTGCAGGGTGTCCATCAAAGATTCGCGGTTCCGGTGGGCGTAACGCGCCGCCCGCAAAATGGCCAGCGGTTTTAAGCCAAGATACGGATAATTCAAAACGGTAAAGAGATCGATATCGTCCACCGGTCCGGAGAGCCCCGTCACCACTTTCAGAATGCGCAGGAACTGCGATACCAAGGGAGTTTTCAGGACATCGGTTCCACCTTCCAACCTATACGGAATATTTTTTTGTTTGAAAAGATTAATCAGGTTATCGATATCCCGATTCTCTTTGACGATCACCGCGATCTCTTCTGCCGGGATCCCGGCTTTTATTTTCTTCTTTATCGACCGGCAGATGAACTCGTCTTCCAGAATTGATGAATTGAACTTCGCCGTCTTCACCGGCACGTCCCGGTACTTCACCTTCGGCACCAAGGCTTCTTCACTAATAAGCGCGGCCGAAGAGGTAAGTAGGGTAGGTGTCGAGCGGTAGTTGTCCGTCAGCTTTATTTGGGTAAAGCCGGGGAATCTTTTCCGAAACTGCAACAGGTTTTCTTTACTCGCCCCTTGGAATCTAAAAATTGATTGGTTAGCGTCTCCTACGCAAAAGATATTCGCTTTCTCGCCCCAGAAAGATGACAGGGCAAACACCAGCCGATTCTGCGCCGAGTTTGTATCCTGATACTCGTCTACCAGAATGTACTGAAAATTTTCTTCGTACTGCTGAAGGAAATCCGGATCCGACTCGAATGCCTCCACCACCCAATTGATCATGTCTTCGAAGTCGAGACGCCCGATGGCCTTTAATTTTTCCTGATATTTTTCGTAGATGAAAAGCAGATCGGTATTTTTCCGAACCAGAGTCTCTTTTTCAGTCCTCGCGGTCTTCGTCAGGCCCTCTTTCTCCATCGTAAACTCCTCCGTTACTGTGGTAACAAGCTCCGCAAATTTTTTCAGAGTAATGCCCTCCCGTTTGAGGATCGAGATCGCGCCGATGATATCTTTGGTGTACATCTGGGGCGCATTCACCGGTTTCAACAGTTCAAATGTATTCTTCTCCAAAATATCGTTGATGATATTCACCCGCTCCAGCTCGGTCACGTTTTGCATCCCTGCAGGCCGGGCGAATCTGTCCGGATTGTCACTGATGATCTCGTTACACAGGGCGTGGAAAGTGCCGATCTTGACGTAGTAACCGTCCTGACCAATGAGACCGATGAGACGTTCCTTCATCTCGCGCGCCGCCGCATCGGTATAGGTAAGGGCGAGAATCGAGGAGGGGTCGGTATCCGTTTCTTTCAGGATGTTGGCGATCCGCACCGTCAGCACTTGTGTCTTCCCTGTACCCGGTCCGGCCAGTACCAGTACCGGACCTTCGATACTATCGACGGCCAGTTTCTGGGTCGGATTTAATTTTTGGTAGGCAGATTCGTATGCAGCTGTTACAGGCATGACTTATTGTATCTCGTTATATCATAATCTTACCTATGGATATCGTAGCGGCTAAGAAACATCTCCAAAAAGATCCCCTGATTAAACCACTTCTCCAGAGATACTCGATCGAAGCAAAGGGGCTGTCTCAGGATCTGTTTCGTGATCTCCTGAAGTCTATCATCGGCCAACAGCTCTCTGTCAAAGCCGCCAGTACTATCATAAATAGATTCATAGACCTTTTTCCTGACCAAAAGAATATTAAACCGGAAGATATCCTAGCGAGAGATGAAGGATCTCTCCGATCCGTCGGTCTTTCCCGTCAAAAAATCTCTTACCTCCGATCTCTTTCCGAGTTTATTGTTTCCGAAAAAATCATCTTGGCTACACTCCCGGATCTACCGGACGAACAAGTGATTTTCCACCTTACCCAGGTCAAAGGTATCGGCCGCTGGACGGCCGAGATGATGTTGATCTTTTCCTTGGGTCGGGAAGATGTTTTTTCGGTCGGGGATCTGGGTCTACGGACCGCCGTCTCCCGCATCTATGGAGTGGACCGAGAGGATAAGATTAAAATCGAAAAAATATCTCAAACGTGGAGCCCTTATCGATCTCTCGCCAGTCTTTATCTTTGGCAGAGTCTTGATAATAAATAGTTGCTATATTTAATCCATGTCCAATAAAGAAAACGATCGTAACTTGGAAATTAAGACCCCGGAAGGATTTCTGCCGGTCGTCAACCCCGAAGTTTTTGAAACAAAAAACGGTCTGGTTTATCTTCAATCTCCCGGTGTCGCTGTCATCTCGGTTCCGGCAGTAGACTTGCGCGGTCTACAAGGTTTTCTGGACGGATTCCCTGTGGAGTTGGGCTTCAGTGACTTTTTGAAAGATCCGACACCTTTGCCCTCTGCCGAAACGCTCTGTAAGTTTGCCGGTCAGCTTTGTTACGAAAGTTTCGGTCCCAATCGCACGGTCAACGAATATGCCGTTAAATATTTTGAAAACATTATGGAGTCCGGTCACGGATCCGTTCTCGAACACGCCAACGTCACCATGCTCTGGTGGGGAATCTCCCGCAGTCTGACTCACGAGCTGGTCCGGCACCGCGCCGGTTTCGGCTTTTCTCAAGTCTCTCAAAGATATGTCGGCGGCAAGACCTTAAGATTCGTTGAAAGACCCGAGTATGCCGGGGACCCCTATCTGCACCAATTGTTTGAAGATAGGATAGACCGAACTCAGCAGGAATACGAAGCCATGACCGATTATTTGGTAGCCAAGCAAAAAGATGGTACCGAGATTCTTGGTGCCGAACACAAGACCGATCTCCGGAAAAAAGTCCGCCAAGCGGCCAGATCACTTTTACCAAACGAAACCGAAGCACCGGTAGTGGTCACAGCCAATGTTCGTGCCTGGCGCCATTTCTTGAACACGAGAGGCAGTGAACATGCCGAAACGGAGATTAGGCGGGCGGCCTTCGAGAGCTATCGCTGTCTCTCTCGAGTAGCCCCGCTTCTCTTTGGGGACTTTAAGGTTGTCCATCTCCCCGATGGTACACACGGACTTTCCACCCCTTTCCCCAAGGTCTAATAATCTTGTTCGGTATATAGTAAAAGTATGGATACATCTTCCACCGTTTCCTGGTACCAAACTTTACTAAAACCCTCATGGGCTCCGCCTTCGTGGTTATTTGGTCCCGTCTGGACCATCCTCTATCTTCTCATTGCCATTTCTTTTGGCACCGTTTTCTATCGGGTTTACCGGAAAAAGCTCAAATCTAATTTCGCCATTCCTTTTGCCCTGAATTTATTATTTAATTTTGCTTTTACTCCTCTTCAATTCGGATTGCAAAACAATTTTCTGGCCGCAATCGATATTCTACTCATCCTAGTCACTCTCGTTTGGGCCATGAGGATAATTTATAAGAAGATTCCCTGGGTTACCCTGATCAACATACCCTATTTGCTCTGGGTCTCTTTTGCCACCATTCTCCAGCTAACCGTCACCTATCTCAATCTTTAATTTTTCCGAAGCCTTTTTGTGTCACGATATCCATATTCGCTGTCAGATCTTTCTATAATAAAAACTGCATGAAAATCACGTTCCAAGTGAAACCAAAGAAGAAAAAGGCCTACGTCGAAAAGGCGGGCGTCGATTATTACATCGTTTCTATTACCGAGCCACCGCCAAAATGAAAACCTTCCTAATCCCCGACGAGCTGAAAGATTTTGAAATTCTTCCCAAACAAAAAGATCTCTTTAACTAAACGGCCCGCGCAAGTCTTCCGGCATCAGCTTCGCGATCTCTGACATGGCCTCTATCGCGGCCAGTTTAGAGTCACCCGTTGAAATTAAAAATGGCTGCCCGACCATCACCTCTATCTCCTTGTTTCCCTCTTCCCAAATTGCCACCGGCACCGTCGATATTCCTACTTTAGTTGCCAGCACGGCCAGTTTCCCCGACCCGTCATGATAGGTATCCACTCGTGATATTGCCCCTCCGTCTTCCACGTGTCCTTCGGGCGAAATGACCACGATATTGTTTTCTTTGAAGGCTCTCATGATTTTTCTAACTGCGACCGTTCTTCCGGATACAAAATCTTTTCGGTCTTCCGTATTGGGAACCGAGATAATATTATTCGAATACATTTGATGAAACCTTCTGATGAGCGAGACTGATCCAGGCACCGCTCTCTTTCCCACATAGTTTTCTGTCATCATCGGAATCTCCGAACCCATGGCCAGTTTTATTTGTTGTCCGCAATTTTCATTTATGCCCACTATTAGTTTCAACATCGCCGGCAATAAGGTGTCCATATTCGGATGGTTGAAAACGATCAAACATCCCACATTTCTTGGAACATTTTCTAAACCCATGAGATTCACCTGGTTTTCCGCTTCCAACTCTTTTAGTAGCCTTTTGGCGTCAAGCACTATGTCTCTTCCCGTTTCTCCTTTCATCATTCCGGCGATCAACTCCTTCACCAATCCGGCTCTGTAGAAAGAGCCAACAATTTCCGGCAATTTCCCCAGCTCTGGTGCAATTGGCATATGTTTTGTAGATCTAATGATATCAAAAAACCGGGTGCTCATGACACCCGGAATAATTACTTACGGAAAAGCCACTTCCAGTCTCGCCGTCTCCAGCGCGATCTTGGCCTTTTCCACACCTTCTTTAAGCCTTTCCGGCAGACCACCAGGGAAGAGAAGATCCACCATATTCGGGTGGATCCATTTCAAATGGTGAGTATCCAGCCACCGTCCGGCTCGAGGAACCGCCACCGGCTCCGTCCCCCAGATAGAATACCCCATTCTTTCCAGAGCTTTTCTGGAGGCTTCATTCTCTACCCTCACCGAACTGCGGATGGTGAAACAGTTGAGGTAGTCGGCCGCAAACATGGTTCTTCCCAAATGTGTGGCAGAGGCTACCCCCTTACCCCACCAAGTGGAGTCCCAAATGATAATACCGGAAGAACAAGAATTGTTTCTTCCGGATAAATCATGGAGAGCCGTTACTCCTATCACCACCTCAGATCCTTGTGGCTGGATTCCCCAGACACAACTATCCGGATCTTTACGGTTCTTTTCGTACCACTCCATCTCGTTTTCGAGAGTCTGGGCGAATAGCCCTTTGGTATACATATGGATCTTCATCGAAGAAAAATGTTTGACGAGCTCAGGCAGATCGTCCTTACTTAACGCCCGGAGCGTTACCTCCTGACCCTTGTGAGAAATCTGCATCGTTACACCGTACATGGTTACCTCCAAGCAATTTAATGTTCCGGCCTAGCTCACTACTCATGAGATAGTAAGTTTGGCCGGTTAAAACTCCAAGTGGGCAAAAAAACCGAAAAAGCCTCCACTTGGAGGCTTAAACAGCAAACTAATTGGTGCGTTTATGCCTCCGTTGGGGTATCAAAACAGACACCCATTTCCTGGGTAGCCGGTTTTGAAGCAATAAGGCACAAATTTCTAAACATAAATGAATTATACCACACTATAAGCCGAACCCTGTCTTGGAGTAGAATAATTTCATGAATGTCCGCCTAGAAAAATCTTGGAAAAACTTACTTAAAGATGAGTTTGCCAAACCATACTTCAAAGATCTGGCAGCATTTGTCCGCCATGAATACCAATCCGGCACTGTCTATCCACCTCCCAAGTTTATCTTTAATACTCTCGATAGTTTGCCTGTAGATCAGGTCAAGGTAGTTATTCTTGGCCAAGATCCGTATCATGGACCTGGACAAGCTCATGGACTCTCTTTCTCGGTTCTTGATGGGATCAAACCACCACCCTCTCTGCAAAATATTTTTAAGGAAATCGAAACTGATCTGGGTCATCCACACCACGCTTCTGTTAATCTTGATTGCTGGGTCAAGCAAGGTGTGCTCCTTCTCAATGCCACCCTTACTGTTCGAGCTAATCAGGCCGGCTCTCACCAAGATAAAGGCTGGGAAATTTTTACTGACGCCATCATTCATGAGTTAGCTAAACAAAAAGATCATTTGGTCTTCATCCTTTGGGGAAATTATGCCCAGAAGAAAGGCTCTTTCGTTGATACCGGCAAACATCTCGTTCTCAAGGCTCCCCACCCCTCACCCTTTTCTGCTTATTCCGGGTTTTTTGGCAGTCGCCCCTTTTCTCAAACGAACCAATATCTAGTCAAACACGGTCTCACTCCGATCGATTGGTAGTTCGTTATTTATAGTAGCTTTTCACTTGGAAAAGCAGATATAGCGAGATCAGAGTTCCAATGATCAGCCCGAACAACTGAAAAGAAATCAGTGAGTAAACTGCGTTGACAAGCACGGAGTAAAAAACGTAGTTCCAACCCATCTTTGATCTTTTGAACAATCCAGGTATCGCAAGAAGCATCAATACCAGTCCGGCAAAGAGGAAAAACGAGGCGATAGAGAAACCGTATCCAGCTCTCGCCACTGCGTAGCCTCCATAAGGAGTACCGTACATCATGGCGTTGAATCCAAACAAAGCAAAAATTGCCGGTAACGTAAAAATTGCTCCGATCACCTCCAACCAAGGAGCAACACTGACCAGAATATCTTTAACGTTTTTAGGCAGTGCCGGTGCCTTCTTCACCAAGTACAAATCTAAAGTCTTCATCAAGCCGTCCATATTGTTTAAATAATTACTAACTATTATTTATTCTAACAGTTTCAAAAGAAAGTGGTGGCGATGTGGTAATTAGTACTATCGAGTGATACTATCTAAGAATGTCAAAGATAAAAAGTTTGCAGGGCAAATGTAGTAATCATTGCAAAGACGGTTTCACCCTTTTTATGAACGATAAGGAATCTATCTGCCTGGTTAAAGATTTTCCTTTTTTGAGAGTCGTCGGTACCGGCTCGGAAATGGTTGGTAAGAAGAAGAAAACATTTCATGTTGTCAAATGTAATCGATTAACCGAGGACGGAAGTTGTGTGAAGGTTCCTCAAAACGCACCAGCCTGGTGCAAAATCAAAGACTAAAGCCATCTAAAATAACTCCCCGGAAAACTGACCAGCTCTCCCCCAAAACGTCTCTTAAATTCCGTGAAGCCTAACCATCTTTTTTGTGGCCAGCGTTCATCGAATATTCCTTCCAGGTCGAAAAATTTGATACCACTGGACTTCGCCGTCAACATCTCTTCCCACACCAATTTATAATGTGCTCCGGAAATACGCCCCTCATTGCTTGTCCATGTCTGGTAATAGTTAGCACAGTCGGCACTGTAAATAATTAATAAACCAGAGTGATAAATATTGCCGGTTCTACTTACCACCAATCTGGCTTGACCCTTAAATCTTTTGATCAAACTACCGAGTTCCCTTTCTTTCATGGTCCAGACTTTGCTATTCTTTTTCCATAATTCAAAAAACTTCTTTTGGTCACATTCCTCAATCAGAGCACCCTTATTCTTATTGACTTGTCTTTTGGCATTTTCGGACAAATTATTCCAAAGTTCCGTTTCGCTTTTAGTTAAATCCAAGATAAATGTTTTTGTGGCCAGATACGGAAATTTACTTAGTTTGTACCCCGCCATCTTGAACCCCAGTTCGTCTTGTATTCTGATTGGTTCGATAACTGAAGAAACCGTCCTCTGCTTTCTTTTTATTCTCTTTAATTCCGCCCAGTTTGGATCGTAAGAGGATCGCTGTAACTTCATCAAGGTGAATCCAAAAAGCCCCAACGGCACGATAAAGGCATTCATTTTGTGCTTCTTGTCTTCAGAATGCACCGAAACTACTTCCCATCCTTTATCTCGTAGATAACCTGCCCACCCCTCTGTTTGCCGGATGTCTTCCATTACTTTCTCAGTTTTGCCAATAACTTCAACGCTATCCATCTGAGTTTATCCGCCAGTGTGTATATCTCGTAAAACCTTCTATTCACCACAAGATCATATGTACCCACAAACTCGGTTAACTCGCCCCCATACCCTTGTTTAAACCGGTGGAAACCATACCAGGGATCGCTTTGATCCGGCTCCGGCCCCATACTTCCCCACATATCAAACATTTTGCAACCGTGTTTCTTCCCCAGTTTGATGGCCTCCCACATCATCAGGTTACTTGCCATGACTTCTCTCTTCTCATTGCTCGAAGCTCCGTATGGATAATACAAGACTCCGTTTAACTCAAACAGTACCCAAGTGGTTAATGTCTTTCCTTCATAAACCGCTTTCATTAGATGTCCTCCACCATTCACAATCATGGTCTGCCACATTTTCCGGTGATAACTTTTACCGTGGGCAAAAAATTTCTGTCTTTTTGTTGTTTCTTCGGTCAGCTTCCAATACTCCTCAAATGCCATCTCGGAGTTGTCTTCGACTATCTTCACTCCTCTTTTTTCTGCCAGACGGACATTGTATCTCGTCTTTTGGTTCATGTTTTTCAGGATCTCCTCTTCACTCTTGGAGATGTCTAGCTGAAAAGTGTATTTGGTGAATAAAGGTTTACCGGCTCTGAAATCAAAAATTCCCGCCAATTCCCTTACTTGCTTCTGACTGGCTTCAATATCTTTTTCGTTAGGTTCAAACTTTACCATTATCGCCCCCTTTTTGCCCGCTTCTTTCTTGATTCCTTTCATCGCCTCTGCATCAGGGATGGCTGATTTTGGACAGTACCCAATATATCTCTTTATTTTGGGAATTTTGTGCCAAGTAATCTGGAAGACTTCTCGGGTCTTTTTATCATCTGCCTGAACCAATCTCAAGACTTCTACTCCGGTTTGTTTGCGAAACTCTCCCCATGACCAGGACTGCAGAGGGTGTCTCGCCAGTTTATCAAAAATTATTCTGTCTTTTTCCGTTGCTTCTCTAATCACCCTTCTATTCTACCTTCAAATAGGTATTTGCGGCGACCAAGAGTGTTAATATTTACCAGTGAGCCAGGATACTCCTAGACGACATTCAATGCGGTTGCGGGGTTACGATTATTCTCAAAATGGGGTATATTTTGTTACTATTTGTACCCAAGATAAGAAATCTTTGTTTGGAGATGTCGTTGATGATGAAATAAGGCTAAACGAAGTTGGAAATATTGCAAAAAATGAATGGCTTAATTTACCCAGACGATTTCCCAATCTCGATCTGGATATTTCGGTTATTATGCCCAATCACATTCATGGCATCATTATCGTAGGGGCACCCCTTGCGGGTGCCCGAATAAATAAAATACATTCCCAAATAAAGGAAACACATCCCCGTAATCACGCCGACAATATTGGCATCCATGTCAATAATGATATTTATTCTAATCGGGCAACCGCAAGGGTTGCCCATACTCCAATTGGAAATATAATCGGTGCATACAAATCGCTGGTATATACGACTTGTTTGAAAATTAACAAAGGAAACAAGAGATTCCAGGGAAAGATGTGGCAACGCAATTATTACGAACACATCATCCGTGACGATTATGATTTAAACAGGATCCGTGAATATATTATCGATAACCCCGCGAATTGGTCCTCAGACATATCATTTATCCCGTAGGGGCACCCCTTGCGGGCGCCCGCAAATACACCATCCACGCCGAAAAACACAGCACATCCCCGCATCCTACCAATTATCAATATCCGCAAAATCATCTTTAGCCGCTTCTTCCACTTCCCAATCTTGGACAATGATTCTTTTCTTCTCCCCGAACTCATCCACCCCGTCATTTAGTTTGTCATTCCGGGCTTGAATCGGCCGCTGGTCCCCGAAGGGGGGAATCCATCCCCCGTTTTGATTCCTTGCCTGCCCGCCCAAACTGCGTAGCTGTTGGCGGGAGTTCTTGATTCCTTGCGTTCTTTGGATGTATTCCTCCGGTATTTCCGCCAAAAATCTTGAGGGAATAGACGTATGACGACCTCCATAGGTTAGTCTGGATCTGGCAAAAGACAGTGTCAGGTTCTCCTTCGCCCTCGTCATGGCGACGTACATCAATCTTCTTTCTTCTTCCACTTCTTCCCTGCCTCCTTCGAAGATCGATCGGGAATGAGGGAACAGACCTTCTTCCAAACCCACGACAAATACCTGGAGAAACTCGAGACCTTTGGCGGCATGTACCGTCATTAAAGTGATTTTGGCGTTCGATTTTATTTGTTTTATCTCCGCTTCAGACAAGGCCGCACTTTCCAGAAACTGCGACACCGTCTCAAATTCACTGGCTACAGCCAACAGTTCATTGATGTTTTCGATGCGTGCCGCATCTTCTTCGTCTCTTTCGTCAAACTTCTCTAGATAATTTGTCACATTCATGATGTCTTCCAACAGTACACTAGGGCGACCAGGATTCTCTCCCTTGTCGGAAATTTTTTGGAGCCATTCGTCAAAAGCCCACGCTTTCCTTTTACCAATTTTTTCTATTCTCGTTCGGCTAATCTCTTCTTTGGGATTATTTAGTAGACGCAAATAGGCAATTAGATCTTTTACCTCTGCCCGGTTATAAAATCGTAGCCCGCCAATCAGCTTGTAGGGGATATCTCTTTTTAACAACTCGTCTTCAAAGGTTCGGGATTGGGCGTTTGTTCGATAAAGTATCGCCACCTCCTCATCTCTGTCAGCGATTTTTTTAGCGCTGTTTACCACGTATTTTGCCTCTTCTCGTTCATCCAGCGCTTCAAATAGACTCACCTTCTTCCCGATTTCTCGTTCGGCCGACAGTTTAAGTGTCGGATGGCTTACATTGTTACTCACCACACTGTAAGCCGCATCCAGAATATATTGGGTGCTACGGTAGTTCTTGGGTAGGCCCACGGTCGTGAGTTCAGGATAGCTTTCTTCAAAAAGTCTCAGGTTTCGGTAATCTGCCCCTCTGAAGGAATATATTGCCTGTGAGGCATCTCCAACTGCCATAATATTTTTCTTCTCCCCGGCCAGCAATTTAGTTAGTTCAAACTGGGCTTTATTCGTGTCCTGGTATTCATCTACCAATATCCATTCAAGCTTTTGATTCACTTCGTTTCTTATCCTGTCAATTTTGAGTAATTCGACCGCCTTCACCAGCAGATCATCAAAATCTACCGCATTGTTCCGGGTTAATTTTTCTTGATATGCTCGCCATACTTTGGATAGTTGGCGGAAGAAATAATCTTTGGCTTTTTGTTCTGCCATCTTTTCAGACACCAAGTCGTTCTTCATCTTGCCGATAAGAGCTAGAAACATCCCGGGTTTGTTCTGTTTTGGGTCAATAGAAAGCGACTTCAATACTTCTTTCATGGCCGACTCGGAATCGTCACTATCAAAGATGATGAAATTCTGATTGACCATCACATTCAAGCCATAATTTCTTAACAATTTGGCACACAAAGTGTGGAATGTTCCGGAAAAACCCAACTCGATTTTTCCCGCTCCCATCTTTTTGATTCTCTCTTTCATCTCCCCTGCTGCTTTGTTGGTGAAGGTCAGAAGAGCAATTTTATCCGGCTCTATACCTCTTTCTTTTATCAGCCAAGCTGCCCGGTGGGTGAGCACTCTCGTTTTTCCCGAACCGGCACCGGCCATGACCAAAATTGGTCCCTTTTTGTGAGTCACCGCCTCCAGCTGTTCTTTGTTTAATCCATTATCTTCCACTCAAACATTTTATTACATATATAATCAACTTAGTGAAATACGTCATTGGCAACTGGAAAAGCAACCAAAATATTACCGAGTCGTTGATATGGTTAGATGGCATCTCCGCTTTGCGTCCTAAATTCTCCCCCGACCTTACAGTCATTCTTTGCCTTCCCTTTACGGACATTGCTGCCTTCAATCAACGTTTGTCGGATATCGGTCTACCAATCATCACCGGCTCCCAAAATGTTTCTCATCTTCCTCCAGGCAAACACACTGGTGAGATTACCGCCAACATGCTTTGCGAACTGGTGAGCTACTGTATAGTAGGCCACTCCGAAAGACGCCGTGACTTCAAGGAAACCTCTGAAGTTGTTGCCCAAAAGACCCGTTTGCTTCTGGAAAACTCCATCACCCCCATTGTCTGTCTGGATCTCCCCTACTTGGACGAACAGATTAAGGCCTTGTTCAATCTTGATATCGATGTTTCCCGATGTTTCTTCGTTTACGAACCCATCTCTGCTATCGGAACAGGAAAACCAGTCGACCCTGTTGACGCCAATCATGTTGCCGGTCAGATTGCTTTCCTGACAGATAACACAGCCCCCATTCTTTATGGAGGCTCCGTTTCCCAGGATAATGCATCCTCCTTTGTAACTCAAAGCAAAATAGATGGAGTCCTCGTGGGCACCGACAGTCTGGAGCCGACCCTCTTTGCTGGCATTATCAGCAGCCTTTCTTAATCCAAGATGAAACTCCGTCATGTGCGCCCCGCGCGCTTAGTCATTAAATTACTCTCCCTGATTCAAAATCATTTATGGCTGTTTTTTTTCAGTTTTATACTCGTTCTGTTTTCAATCTTGGGTGTTGTTGGATACCGTTTTCTTGTCAGGCACAATGTTAATCCTCAAGAGCTTTTAAGTTTCTTCGGTTCACCCATAGAAAGCTTGGATAGTACCAACGGCATTACTAATTTTCTAATTTTGGGGATTAGGGGAGAGGGGGGGGATTCGCCCAATCTCTCTGATACCATCATGGTTGTCTCCTACGATCATACCCGAAGGACCCCCTCTATAATCAGTGTCCCTAGAGATCTCTGGGTTCCATCACTTAAAGCAAAAATAAATACCGCTTACCATTATGGTGAAGAAGCCAGTCCTGGGGCTGGTATCAAATTAGCTCAAGCGGCGGCCCTAGAAGACTTGGGTTTACCAATAAATTACACGGCTGTTATCAACTTCACTCTTTTTGAGCAAGCTATAGATCTCGTCGGTGGTGTTGACGTAAATGTTAACCCCGGATTTACTGATACGGAGTTTCCCATCCCTGGTCGGGAAAAGGATCTACCCATCTCTTCTCGGTACGAATCCATTTCTTTCTCTCAGGGACTAAACCATTTTAATGGGGCTACAGCTCTTAAATTTGTCCGTTCTCGTCACGCTGAGGGCGAAGAGGGAACTGATTTTTCTCGTTCTCGTCGGCAACAGCAAGTTATTTCGTCTCTAAGGCAAAAAATATTTACCCCCTCCTTTCTTCTTGATCAAAAAAAAGTCGACAACCTCTTGGATATTATCGGTGCCAATCTCATCACCAATATTCCCTCAAAACTATTCCCGACACTCGCCAAACTGGCTCTCGATTCTAAGGATAGTCCTGTCAAATCCGTTCCCTTGTCTATCACCCCAGACGAAAATGGGGTCACCATCCTTTACAATCCTCCCACATTCAGATTTGGCGGAGAATGGGTTCTTATACCCAAGGACAACAACTGGAATGCTCTGAAACAATACATCAAAAACCGCCTCGATATCTCCAAATAGCTTCTCCGGAACCTAGCCCGTCATTGCGAGTGATAGTTATTTCACTTTAATCAAATACGTATTGCCACTTTCAAAAACCTTTTTACCCAAGGAAAGTAATCCAATTTCGTTTATTTGATACATACCCCGCTCGTCATCCCCCACTACAATCCATCCAACGGCGTATTTTTTAAGTAGCTCCGCGATTTTCTTTGAATCACGGCTCTCATAAATTTCTCTTACATCGGATTCTCTCAAAGAGACGGATTCATATCCTCCTCTCCAGAGCCATTCGTGTACTCTCCAACCCTCAATCGTGGGTACTCCAGAAAACACCGAAATGGCATTGAAATTAGTGTAACTATCTCCCACCGCCTCCACCATATTTTTTCCATCAAAGTTTTTTCTTAAATAATTTATCACACCATATCTTGCCGGCATCACTCTTTCGAGCCATTTTTCTCCATCTAACCCTTTATACGTCTTAAAGTTTGAGTAATAATTTGGAAAAGCTACTGTCGGGAAAATCATAGTTCCGACAAAAATTACCCCCAAGACTAGGATAGACGGCCACCTCCACCACCAAAATAGTTTCCTTTCCCGGTCAAACAATTTTCCCAAGACACTACCGGCCAGCAGTCCGATCATTATCGAAGCTTGATAGGTCAACTTAAACATGGTATTGGCTCTAGGGTGATCAGGATAAATATCTTTGGCGTAGATCAATTCTGGAATCACGAGCAAAAGAATAATACAAATAGCCAGGCTCCGTATTGGCAATTTTTGTTTCCCTTTCTCCAAAAGTACTCCTACGAGACAAGTGATGACACCCCCCGCCCATAGCACCGCCAATTGCCACAAAGGCGATCTTTCTTGCACTATTTTGATTCCGCTGGAAATGGTTTGGAAATTGACAAACCAAGGGAGAGCCGTCAATACCATAAAGAGAAATATTATTCCAGCAGTTTTTATTAGGAGAATTAAATCCTTTGGCTTTCTGATAGCCATCATTAGTCCGGCGATAACTAGGAGCAGTCCATAGACTGCCACATCCCAAGTATTGGTCATCATCATTACTCCAACGAGAATTCCCATCACTATTTCATATAGTGTTCCTCTGGACTCTAACCAAAGCAGAAATACTAATAAGAAGGTTAGGACGATTGGTAAATCAATTAAATGACCATGGAGATCGGCCACCACAAAACTATATCCCGGAAACTCATGAATTGTATTGTGGATGAATCTGGTGGCATCAGCATACCAATAATCAGATAAACCTCTATGGTTGATTAGATACCAAATTACATGTGTATTCCCCGCTAATACCGTGGTAAAAGCCCCAACCAAACCTCCGATCATTCCGGCTACATGTTTCTTAGCTCCGCTGAGAAAATACGAAATGGAAAAAGAGATTGAAAGTGATAATCCGGCAATAAAAGATAAAACCAAATTATAGCCGACGGCTGCTGACGTCCCAAAGTACCTGATTACGATGCTACTCCAAAAATGTCCAAAGGAATAATAATTAATTGATTTTCCAGCCTGCCACATGTCACCGGCAGGGAGAGTCGGCGATAACAAGTAACGGTTAACAAAGCCAAAATCCATGAATTTCTCCAAGGTATCAATTTCCGGCAAGAAACTTCTGATCAGAGCTATACCAAACAAACCCACCAAGAAAAGATATTCTTCGATAACTACAATCTTCAAGGTCTCTTTAGAAATTATGATGCTTCTCAGACCACCCTTATAGACTAGCCATAAGTTACAAAGTATCAAAATGAAGGTAGTAATCCAAAGTCCTAAATTCGTATTCATCGCTAGACCAAGATTGGAAATCTCCCAAATAATGAGAGACGCCATTAATGTTGTTATCAAACGGGACAGGGGATAGCCAACATCCGGCAGTTTGCTAAATAATTTTTTCGTTAACGGAAAGCTAATGATCTGCAACAATAAACTGATAAGATAAACTCGCCCAATAATCAATAGATCTGAATAAATCATTGTTTACTCAAGTCATTTATTACCATTTTGGCTACATCGGTTCCCATTTTTACGGCATAATTTGTCCCGCGATCAAACGGATATACCATACTCATGTTTGCTAAATAGACGCCCAAACCCAATCGTGGATAGGGGATCATCCGAGAATAATTTACCGGAAATACCGGCTGAGCAAAGGGCTCTCTGAAAAGATGGGATCTCTTAATCTGTTTTTTATTAAAATGTTTATTTATCTTCTTCACAAACGGTAAATATAGTTTAATGAGCTGTTCTTTTGTCATCTTTAATTGTTTATGTCCTTCCGGCAAATAATTACCCAGATAAATCAGTCTGTTTTTCCCATAATTTTTCTTATCAATCATATTGGTGTGTTCTACCACTACGAGAAATGGGAAGTCCTTTTCCAGCACATTCATCCAATATCCCTTAATAAGTTTCTTCGATACTTCCAATATCAGCGTCTGCCCCCACAAATAATTCAACTCTGTCACCCCCACCGGTCCACCATCTCGAACATCGAGAATTCTATTTGCAATCGGCGCTGGTGTAGTTATTATCACCGCATCAAACCTCTCCCCATCAACCAACATTCCCGACCCATCTTTCTCAATCCTCTTTACCTCTACCCCCATTCTAATCTCCCCTCCATGATTTTTGATATATTCCTCCGTCTTATCGATCAGACGCGTGAATCCTCCTTCAAAATATCCGAGATTCTTTGTTCTCTTAGCCACTCGGCCCCAAAACCACGCAAGATTTACTTCGTTTACAAAAGGCCCGAATTTAGTCTTTAATAATTTATCCCAAATATCCCGATACCCTTCCTTACCCAGAAGCTTGGGTAACACATCTACCGCTCTGAACTTTTCCAAAAACAATCCGTTGGGAATTAACTTTAGTAAGCCGAGCCCCACTCCCATTCTCAGTCTGGACCAAAAACTAATACCTGAGAATTTAAGAAGTGACAACGGTGAGTCCAGCACTATCTCCTCGGAACGAAAAAAACTTGAAGTGATGGGGTGTTTGATATTTAGTGCACATCCGACTTTCTTTGAAAAATTAATTATTTCCTGATCATTGGTAAAAATGTGATGGTAAAAATTTTCCAAACTCCATCGCCATTCATTGTCTTTAAAACCCCTAGCCAATCCTCCGCATATTTCATTCGCTTCAAACAACACCGGCTGGTGGCCTTTGTCTACCAGGTAGACTGCGCTACTCAGGCCCACAAAGCCACCACCGATAATTGCAACCCGCATTGCTTTATAGAGCTAGGAGTATTCCAATAATCGCTAGCAACAGTCCGCCTCCAAAGGCCGCCACTCCCGGGAAATCAAGAATACCAGTTTCAGGAAGCACTGTTGGCTCTGCGGCCACTGCTGTTGGAGCTACTGTTGGAGCTGCTGTTGCACCTGCACACGCCGCCGTCGCAGGGCACAACTTGGTGGCACTTCCTTCACACGAATCGGTACACGTTGAGATTGTTGATGATCCAAGTCCACAAGTTGTAGGACAACCCGGATCACAAGATATCACTCCGGAAGGTGTGCATCCACACGCCGCAGCACTACAAGCAGTCACTTCAGTTCTCACAGACGGTGTCGTTAGTGATCCATCAGCTCTGGTGCATTCAGC